>ENA-OQKF01000054-OQKF01000054.1-human-gut-metagenome-genome-assembly--contig:-NODE-54-length-105480-cov-20.183630_pt1 | contig 105480 bp, 115 predicted proteins | sample MGYA00242617_ERZ504784 | MGnify/ENA primary metagenome ERZ504784 (study PRJEB26092, sample SAMD00036364) | human gut metagenome | host: Homo sapiens | study: EMG produced TPA metagenomics assembly... | reverse complement strand
AATATTCTTGAACTGCACTTATCTTTTCTTCAGCACTGTATCTTGCTTTTCTTCCCAATAAAAATACCCCCTTTCAGGTAACAAGTTTTATATTATTTTACTTGTCTACCTAAAAGGGAGCATATCAGAGGGCGTGTGTTCTTATTTTTCAGGCTTTTCAGCTTTTTTCTTCTTCGGTGCAATTTTGTGGCCGGAGTAGATTGCCATACCCATGCAGACCAGAGAACCGCAAGCGAAATACTTGTGAGCCTGCATCAGCTTCTTGCAGCCTGTGTAGAAGCATCCTGCCATGCAGGCAAGTGCTCCGAGTGACCAATATTTATGTGCTTTCATTTTGTATGTCCTCCTTATCTTCTTTCCGTATTTTAAGCAATTCCTCTATTTCATTGTTACTCGCTAAGCGCACCGCTGACTTCTCTTTATAGGTTTGTGCTCCGCAGTCAGGGCATCGATCTGGCAGCTTCTCGGCAGAGAAGCAGTAGCGGCAGGCATCGCAAAAGTAGTAATTCAAGTCATATTCACCCCAATCTCTAATATATCTTCAAATGCAATAATGGTCGGCAGCTCTTTGCCGGTATCGTTTATAAATCCTGTGTAAATTCGCAGTTCTTTGCTTATCGCATCCACAGCATCCAGTACCCCGTCTATATCTTCATAGTAGCCATCCGTGAAATATTTAATTGTGACCTTTTGTTCCTTCCGAAGTTGGCCGATCTTTTGGCTCAGAGCTTCCTTACCTTCTTCAGACAGTTCGATTCTATTTCCTTTCAGGTGATCCCTGCCTTCAGATGCAATCTCATCCTCATAGCCTCGTAAGGCGGCAAAAGGAGAGAAGATTTTAGCGCGATTTGACATCGGCATCCGGGGATGATCGTGCGGTGGCTCCGGACGGGAAGCATGGAGTATTTTGCCATACTTACTTTGGACGGCTTTGCCTTCCGGCGTGTTCTTGTAGTCCATGTTCTCCCTCCTTACTTAGCCTTGTGGCCGCCTATCTGCTGATTTCTTTCCCTCATCGTTGCACCATCCAGATAGTTGGTTCCTTTCAGAACGGCGTTCTTGCCGAACTTCTTCTTGAGTCCTAGCATCGCATTCTGCAGCTTCTTCTCTTTTTCCAGCTTGGTCGTGTCTGTGAATAGGTCAACTTGGAAGAAGCCCTCGTCTTTGACCACACGGTTGGCGGCTATTGTGATCCGTCTTACGGTCAGTGTTTTATCGGCTATTCTCTCGAATAACTCAGTTGTGGCAGAGATCAGGATGCTTCCGAGGTTGGTTGGATTATCCAGTTTCGTACTGCCATGTGCACCCTTCGGAACGGTGCGGCCGTAGTGATCGATGTGTACCGGACCGTGATATTTTCCGCTGTCACAGTTTTCCCGGTCATAGCCCACATCCAACGTCAGGCTATCCGTAACCAGTCCTTTATCTGTTAATTGCAATACTAAGCTGTCAGCCATCTCCATGACAATGATTCTGGCTTTGTCATATGGGTAAGGGCAGGAGAGAACCTGTCCTTCGGAGATACTATTAGTGCTGGGTTTGTAGGCTTTGATTTCTTTCATGCCGCAGGGTTCCAGACCCCAAGCATGATCAATCAGCAGTTCAGCATCAACGCCGAATTCCTTATATAAGATATCCTGATTGACGGTGCTGAAATAGGCCAGTTCGCCCATCGTATGGATGCCGTGTTTTTCTAGTCGCTTGACGGTGCCGGGGCCAGTCATCCAGAAGTCTGTGAGTGGTTTGTGATCCCAGAGGAGATAACGGAAACTCTCTTCATCCAGCTCAGCGATGCGAACACCGTCCTTGTCCGGTGCAGCATGTTTGGCGGTGATGTCCATTGCCAGCTTCGCCAGATACAGATTCGTACCAATCCCGGCGGTGGCTGTAATGCCAGTTGTATACAGCACTTCCCGGATCATTGTCATGGCAAGGTCGTGTGCTGTCATGTTGTAGTGGGATAAGTACGAGGTGGCATCGATGAACACCTCGTCGATGGAATATACCACGATGTCCTCCGGGGCAATGTATTTCAGATAGATGCCAAAAATCTGTCGCGACACCTTTTCATAGTATGCCATCCGGGGTGGTGCAACGAGGTAAGAGAGTTCGAGTGATGGGTCGGTGGCAAGGGATAAGGAATCATAGGAGGCCGAGGAAAAGGATGGTTTACCGTCCTTATACACAGCTTTTCTTAATCGTACCACTTCCCTTAACCGATTCGTATTGACCTCTTTGACCTTCTGCACGACCTCGAACAGTCTGGCGCGACCCGGAATGCCATAGGCTTTCAGGGAAGGAGACACAGAGAGACAGATAGTTTTCTCAGTGCGGGAGGAATCTGCCACGACCAGATTTGTGGTAAGCGGGTCGAGGTGGCGAGCGGCGCATTCCGCACTCGCGTAATAGCTTTTAAGATCTATCGCAAGATATGTGCGTTGCATCGTGCAATTTCCTCCTTTCTGACTGTGTTCTCATAATAATGCTTTTAATGTCCGGTTCTCTCGACAAACCATCGGCCTAATCGTCCGTTGAAGCGTGAGTCGAGGTGTTCAAAGAATAGGTGCTTCTCCTGCCCCTGGATGAGTACAGTAAAGCAGTCACCAGAGTAACCGTTATCGGCAGTCCCAGCAGGGCGGAAGTCACGCACTGTTTCGATTGGGAAGGTACGTCCATCCGACCATGTGATTGATGTCGGCTGCATATAGCCTGTAGAATCAAAGTCGGAGGATACCTTTACATAGACTCGTTCTTTTGTCATAAGCAGTCACCTCCATGTTTAATCGTAACATTTAGAGCAATTCTTCATGGAATCCTTCAGAAAATTGCTCTGAAGCTCTGGCACAGCAGGAAGCTGGTAGCCTTTTGCGGTAAGAATGTTCAGTTTAAAATCAACAAAGTTTTTTTCGATTCCAGCCATCTGTGCAATCTCCTCAATGGTGGCGAATCCTGTATGCGTGTATTGAAAGTCCTGCAGCAGCTCGTGGTATTTCAAGGCACGGTATGTGCTAGAGCAGTGGGTTGGCAGAGAAGCCTCCATTTGAAGCCTGTCGGCGTTGAATTCATAGAAGCCGATTGGTTTCAGTACATCATCATCTGACAATAGCAGTTCAGCAGCAAACGTATTTGCCCTGCGCTCTGCTTTTGCGTTGCTGAGACTATAAAAATATGTATCCTGGAAAGCTTGACCGGATGCCGCATGTTTCCGGTCGAAAATGGAATGCCCAAGTTCGTGAGCCAGTGCGGATCTGCGTTGTTGCTTTGAGCAGTTTGGATTGATGCCGATGTATTCGCAATTTAGAAGTACTGTATAAAATCCAAGGAGCTCTTCGCAGAACCGGATGTCTTTAATTTTAATGGCGCGCTGGGCAATGATAGCTTCCGGGTCATTGCTCTTATATCGGCGGCTTACAGCGTCGGCGGCAGTAATAGCAAAGTTGTCCAACAGCGACTCCTTTCCTCTGTAAGTCGATTACAGATATTTTTTAGGAGTAAACTTTTTTGCCTCTTCTTTTGCATCAAGGAAGAGAGCTTCCATTTCCTTAATGAAATTAGCCTGATCTTCTTCGGACAGCTCGCCGCCTGCAAAAAGGGCAGAGGTCTGTTCTTTTATTTTCTTTGCCTGAGCTACACCGCGGGAGCCATACTTCTTACGGACGTCAGCGTAGAATTGGTCATCGCTGAGTTCCTTCTGGAAGGTGGCATCATCCATAAAGTAGTCGGTCGTGACACCAAGAGCAGCGGCAATCTTCTGGATTGCGTCCACGCTTGGTTCGCGCTCGCCGGCTTCGATATAGCGGATGGCACGATCAGACATAGATGCTCGTCTGGAGAGCTCGGCCATGCTCATACCTTGTGCGGATCGCAGAGCTTTGATCTTCTCGCCATTGGTCGCATTCGGTGTAAGTGCAGTGGCTGCTTCAGCCCGGACATCCTGAGTGTCTAGTAAGTTCGTATCTTTTTTCATGTCATGCCTCCATGTGGGATATTTTGCTGCTTTTTGCCGGAAGGGAAAGTTGCCGGTGAGAAGCAGCAATTTTTTGTAAAGCCTACTTGACAAGGAACAACTGTTCCTATATACTAAGAACAACAGTTCGTGAACTTCTGTTCCTATGATACAATAAGAAGTTGTAGAAGTCAAGAGGGAAATGAACTTCTGTTCCTTTTTATTATGGTATGGGATGTAACTGTGGATGTAACATGGACTTACTAAAACGTAACTACGAGTTTGGTAACGCAACAAAAGCAATAAGATAAAATCATTGCGTAATATTGACAAGTATGCAATACAGTGCTACTATATAAACAGAGGAGGTGTGACACCGATGGGAAGAAAGAAGATAACGAATCTTTTTCCTGATTACATTCGGACGGGAAAGGCCGACCTAGAAGTGCTGAGTCAGTTGGTTCTGAGTGCAAAGGGAGAACGGTCGATGAATGACTTTGCGAATGAGTGCGGGGTAAACACATCGACGATTTCCCGTATTATTAATATGAAGAACACAACGGCTTGTTCTGATGAGGTGCTGGTGGCGATATCAAAGGCTGCAGATCCGAACAGTGGGGTCACACTGGAGAAACTGTTGGCGGCAAACGGAATGGTGAAACTTGTTCCTGCTGGAACAGAAGGAGCCGTTGTATCTCCATCTCAGATTGTTTTTGGATTGGCGGATATCGCAGAAGAGCAGAATATTGAGCCAGATCCCAATTCATCAAATATGTTCTTACGGAATGCAGCGAAGACGCTTACCGGATATATGTTAGAGCAAACTTACAGGGAAACGCTGCAGAACGCGTTCCTTATGAACGGCTATTTTGTAGAATTGGTTTCCTACGAAAATATGATCTGGCCAAGAACCAAACAGTACAGGGCTGATTTTGCAATTCGGACAAATGCTCTTTTAGAAGAAGGCATTGATACATGGCTGTTTGAGTGTAAATCTTATACAGCGGGAATCGGAAGGGGTACGATTGGCAAGATGAATCAGCTGTTTGCGATGGCATATATGGAGAGTCCTCGTGAGCATGGCATTAAGGTTTCAGTAGTAGTAAACCATGTAGCTATGATTGAACAGGCGAGAGAGTATTATGCTGGCTGCAAAATAAGGGATTATTTTTCCTTTATTTTAATCGACCCGGTGAACCGATGTGTGAAAGATGAATTTTGCATTCCGCGAATCGATGGAACAGAGAAGTCAGTGTTTAATGTACAAGATGGGAGATGAGGATATTGATTTCAAAATGTGGAATTTATACGTCGCAAGGAAAGCGGGTGCTCCTTGCAACCCGTGCGGTTGTAAATGGTCGTAAGGCTGTTGCTTATGTGAAGAACGGGCAATTGCAGGGGTATGAGTACCTGGATGATTTTAATGAGCAATGTTATTCTGGTCCATACATGACCTTTGAAGATAAAAAGGAACAGCTCAGGATGTGACTGCTCCCGGTAACCGCTTGACTCATCGCAGGACGTGTGAGCCAGCCTGATTGAATTTACACCTGCCTGCAGGTGCTGCCCGGATATGCTGGAAAGCATAGTGTGCGTGGTAAGCCGAGGTAGACTTTAGATGACCTTAGTTTAGGTTGTCTTGGGTCTGCCTCGGCTTTTTTGTTATCTGAGTTTACAAGAGCGATGCCGTGAGCATCTTTACATCACGCAGACGTCTAAAAAATATGAAATACTGGGTTATTACTTAGTAGTGGAAATCCAGCTTGGTGGGAGTGGCACTGATTGCTTACATGGTGGATTTCCGTGTCAGGAATTTCAAAAAGAATGACCATTGGTGTTGGTTCTTCTGTTGTGAATGCACTGTTTGAAAAAGGCGTGGGGTATAAACGTAAAGGCGATAAAATTGTTAAGGAGTGATAAAAAAGAAGTCTGATTTTTAGTGCATTTGCACCAAAAAAGTTATTAAAATTCGACATATCCACCTGTCGATTTTTGGACACTTTTGGTTGTCGATTATTGGTGTCGGGTGTATACTATAAGAGCGTTCAACGGAACTACAGCAATTGGTAGAAAATACCTGCTGTTTGACCTGAAAGCCACTTAGTATACATAACTGAACTGAGATTTCCCCCATAAGTGGCAGGAAACTATACCAATAACGAAAGCAAATACATAGATAGGAAAATACATAGTATGAAGATTTTGATTTTAATTAGAAGCGTAATCAGCGCAAACAATTTCATAGGAGGCCGAAGTACGGGGTTGCTCAGGAAGAAATCGTAGATTTTAATCTGACTTGTTGTCGACACCCTTTTTCAGAAGGATTGGGTCGGAGCATTCCAGAGACTGTGTACTTTGAGTAGCATCTGAGTACATAGTCACAGGGATGCCCCGGCCTTTTTTGCTGTTTATGCTTTGGAAAAGGGGGTGTCAGGCGTGGTCGATATTCACAGTGATGAGTATATTATTGGTCAGAATATCAGAAAATATCGTAAACAGAAAGGCTGGTCACAAAAAGACCTCAGCGATGCGGTGGACATTGACCGCGCCAATATTTCCGGAATTGAAAACGGTGAACGTGGTGTGATAAATTGCGTGATGCTGAAGCGGTTTGCCAGAGCCCTCGGTGTGTCGATGGATACACTGATGGACGAAGAAGATGAGCCTCCTTGTGCAGACACATCCATTCAGGAAAAATACGATATGCTGAACCCCATGCATCAGGAGATGGTGAGAGAAAGCATCGACTGCTATCTGCTTAAAGAGCGGAAAGTGGCAATTTGAAGATCGTACAGTACAAATCAAGCTGTGCGGTCTTTTTTTATGCCCATAATGTCGTGAATTCAAAAATGTATCAAATTTGACCCCAAAGTGTGTCAAGTCTGAAATCTGCAAGAGACCGTCATTTTGTTATCATATAGTCAGTTCAAGGGACAAGCCCACAGAGCCAAAACGAAAGCACCTGTCGGCAGTACCTCGGACAAATAAAAAAATATCGTAAGCCCGATTCTAGAGCAGGCGAAGGATACCATAAGCAATCTGACAGCACAGCAGAGCTATTTGCTGGAGCTGGAGGACTGAACATGGGATCATTCTAACCTTCTTTAGAACCGGGCTTTTTGCGCCTTTTGACCGCAGAGTCTGTCCGTTTCATGAGGATGCGGCGAATCTGCCATGTATGTTCTTCAAAGCCAGAGCTTTCAGTATCCTTCCCTCCCAGAAGTCCGGGGGAAAGGACAGAAAAATGATGAACATGATGACTGGAGCAGTAGCAATCAACGGTGGAGTAGGTGTGATGGAGATCCATCAACCGCAGGTGGCAGTCAGCCAGATGGCAGCAAGCGCGGCACAGGCTGCAGAGCAGGTGGCTCTCAACGCACATATCACCCTGCGTGAGCTGAAGACAAAGATCGATACTGTGGTGGAAAAGAAACTTCCGACCTTTAAGACCCTTATGGAAAAGGAGCCGGTGGCAGTGGCACAGACAATGGTAAATGGAGCAAAGCTGACTGCGTATGAGAACGGCTACGCGGTGTATGAGGTAGATGGCTCCCATACAGTCATGGCGGTGGATCGCTGCAAAGATTACCGTTATGACTTTACGGATGGAACCTACGAGGTGATCCCGGCTGAAACATTCGAGGATGTTGAATGGAGTGTTCGTCTGCTGATGGAAGGCGAGCGTCGGATGGAGCATAACCTGAATAAGCGTGTGGCAGATTCAGAAAATGTTTCCCTGGAATGTGACGGCTCTGACTGGTCTGCAGCCGTTATGGTGGATTTTCTGGATGAAGACAATGCCGAGATGCTGGCGGACAGGGAGCTTCGCCGTTTGTACGCGGCTATGAGCAAGCTCACTGAGCGTCAGACCGAGGTGATCCAGCTTTACTTATATACAGGTATGACACTGCAGGAAATTGCAGAGGAGCTGGGGATAACAAAACCGGCTGTCCATTATGCGATGAAGGGTGCTCTCAAAAAAATGAGAAAAAGTTTTTGAAGAACTACTTAACTTTTGCCCCAAAACGGTGGTCTTTATGAGAGGGCCACCTCTCAAGTACATCGACAGGAGGAAAAACCTATGAATGCGGAACGCATGAATATGGCGAATGCAACCGCCAAGATAGGAGGTTCTAAGGAGGCTCGTCCGCCCGGCGGGTTCCCGCTGGCATCGGCACCGAAGAAGATTTTTATCTGCTCGCCGTACCGACCGACAGCAAATGACCCGCCGTGCAGGAAGACACAGATGGAGGCAAACATCCAGAGGGCAAAGACCGCCTGCAGGATTCTGGCCACAATGGGAGTCCTGCCACTGGCTCCGCATCTGTATTTTACTCAGTTCTTAAAGGATGAGGACGCACAGGAGCGTGCGACAGGAATCCGATTCGGAATGGAGTGGCTGGAAGCAGCTGATGAAGTGTGGGTGTTCGGCGAAACCATATCCGAGGGGATGGCGGCGGAGATCAAAAGAGCACATGAGCTGAAGAAGCCTGTTTGCAACCTCCCGGAGCCGGGACGCATGGTCGAACTGCTTTTGAAGAGACTTTCCGAGCAGTATCACATACCAATGGAAGATAAAACGAAAGAGCAGCAGGAAGCTGCAGAAAGTGAGAAAGACAATGGAGAATAAGAATGAGAAGAGCATGACTCTGGAGGAAATGATCAGCGAGATGCTGAAGGACGCCAAGGTGGTAAAGGTTCCGCTTCCTGCCAGGGCAGAGGAAAAAACGGAAACTCAGGAGCAGGATAAGCCGATGCCGGCACGCCCGTCTGGTGTTCCGTTCCTTTCGCTCAGCATCAAGAACCTGCACCTCCACATGGATGAGCGTATGACCTCGTACAACTACGGTTTCGGACAGGAGCCGGATGCTGAAGCAGATGACCCGGTAGAGGACATCGACTTCGATGAGATGCTGGCTCACATCCACAAGGAAACCGGTCTGTGCGAGAAGGTCATTCTGGCAGTCCTGAAGGCACAGGCCGATTATCTGGATGACCTGTGGGGGGATGAGGAAGAAACCGGAGAGGAGGCAAACGCATGATGGACGAACTGAATGCTTTGAACGCTCCGAAAAAAGTCGTGGACGGTCTGGTCGAGGTCTTTGACGGTCTGGCGCAGATGTTTGCCGGCGTATCCGAGCAGCTGGATATGCTGGCGGCAAATGCAAAGACGGAGGATGAACTGGAGCTTCCGGTGGCAGAGCAGCCAGTACTGCCCGTAACAGAAAAGAAAGGCCCGGCGGTTTCGCATCCCCGTAAGAAGCCGGTCAAGAAAACCAAAAAGGTGGAAGAGACGGTTACTTCGGCCATCGAGGAAACCGCAGAGGTGCCTGTGGTAGAAGACCCTGACGAGGCGGAGAAAGCAGTGAACTCCGAGAGTTCAGAAACCGCAGAGAGTGAGCATCCGGTGGATGATGCGGATGCGCTGCCGTGGGAAGAAGATACCGGCCAAAAAGAAGTACCGTCCGATAAAACCACGGACAAGGACACACCTGCTGCCAAGGAGGAAACACAGTCTGCAGTGACGATCACCAAGGACGAGATCACGGCGGTCATTGTCGCCAAGATCAAGAAGAAGCGTGATAACAACGAGAAGATCGGTCAGCTTCTGAAGACCTACGGTGTGGCCCAGCTGTCTGACCTGCCTGCAGAGAAGTACGAAGCATTTCTGGCAGATGTCTCCCAGATTTAAGGGAGGTCATCATGCCGGAAGTACATGCAATCCTTTCTGCTTCCAGCTCTAAGAGGTGGCTGAACTGTACACCATCTGCAAGGCTGGAGCAGAACTTTCCAAATGAATCCTCGGTGTACGCCGAGGAGGGAACTGCTGCCCATGCGCTGGGCGAATACAAGCTGCGGAAATATCTGCATGAACGGGTGAAGCGTCCAACCTCCGAGTACGAGGATGAGGAGATGGAAGCGAACACCGATATCTATGCGGAGTTCATCATTTCCACAGTGGAGCGCATCAAGGAGACCTGTCCGCATCCGCTGGTCATGGTGGAGGAGCGGCTGGATTACAGCTACCTGGTTCCATCTGGCTTTGGTACCGGCGACTGCGTGATCATCGCAGACGGTACGCTTTATGTCATGGACTACAAGAACGGCAAGGGAGTGTTCGTAAACTGTGACCATAATCCGCAGATGATGCTGTACGCCCTAGGTGCTTACCACGCCTACGGATATCTGTACAGTATCAAAAAGGTGTCCATGACCATTATCCAGCCGAGACTGGAAAATATCTCAACGTTTGAATGCAGTGTGGAGGAACTGCTGGACTGGGCAGAGACCTATGTCAGACCGAGGGCAAAGCTGGCCTTTGAAGGAAAAGGCGAGCAGGTTCCCGGGGACTGGTGCCGGTTCTGCCGTGCCAGAACTTCCTGTAAAGCCTGTGCCGATGAAGCTATGGCTCTGGTGAAAGAAGAATTTCTGGATCTGGATGCCGGTGTGCTGGAGGATGAAACCGAGGAAACGGATGCGACAGCATCCTTTGATCCGGACATTTCGGTGCCGACCTTTAAATCCCCGGCCCTGCTTTCAAAGACAGACATTGAGAAGATGCTGCCGACCCTGAACCGTATCGAGTCCTGGATCGAAGCCATCTTTGCCTATGTCAGTTCGGAGGCCATCAATCATGGTGTCAGCTGGGATGGGTATAAGGTGGTCGAGGGTAGGAGCAAGAGGCAGTTCCTTGATACGAAATCGGTGGTGGCTGCTGCAGAGAAGGCCGGATACACCGATATTTATAAGACGGAGCTGATCTCTCTGACAGCCTTTGAAAAGCTTATGGGGAAGAAAAAGTTCCAGGAGATTCTGGGAGAGTATGTGGTCAAGCCGCCCGGTAAGCTGGCACTTGTCCCGGATTCGGACCCCAGAGAAGCAGTCGATCTGCAGACTGCGGAAGATGAATTTGCTGTCCTCGATTGAGGGCAGCAGCAATACACAAAAACAGATTGATGGAGGATTTTTATTATGGCTAACAAGATTTCCAGTGCAACTAAGGTCGTGATTCCGTGCCGTATCTCTTTCGCAAACATTTTTGAAGCAAAGAGCATCAACGGCGGTGAGGCCAAGTATTCCGTTTCCTGTCTGATCCCGAAGGAGGATAAGAAGACCCTGCTGGCGATCCACAAGGCAGTGGAGGCCGCCAAGGAGGATGGCAAGACCCGTAAGTGGGGCGGTAAGATCCCGCCGAACCTGAAGCTGCCTCTGCGTGACGGCGACATCGACCGCCCGGACGATGAGAACTACCAGGAGCATTTCTTTGTGAATGCCTCCAGCAAGGATGCACCGCAGGTCGTGGACCGTCATGTCCAGCCTGTGACAGACCCGATGATGGTCTACTCCGGCTGCTACTGCAATGTCAGCGTGAACTTCTACGCTTTTAACGCCAACGGCAACCGCGGTGTGGCTGCTGGTTTGGGGAACGTGCAGTTTGTCAAGGATGGTGACCGTCTGTCCGGCAAGGCATCAGCAGAGTCTGATTTTGACGCGCTGGACGATGAGGATGTTCTGGGCGGCGATGCCGGTGAGGAACTGCCGGATTACCTTCGCTAAGAGAAACACAGATAAGTAACCGTGCCGGGGGATGCCAGGGTGTCCTCCGGCTTTTTACATCGAATAGAGGTGAGATATTTGAAAGAAACGCTGATCGATATTGAGACCTACAGCGAGGTGGATATCGGAAAATGCGGCCTGTACCGTTATGCCACAGATCCAAGCTTTGAGATCCTGCTGGTTGCCTGGGCGACCGATGAAGGGGATGGTTTTGGCGAGACCAGGTGTGCAGACCTTGCATCGGGAGAACCGCTCCCCAAAGAGCTGCTGGAGGATTTCCAGTCCGGCAATGTGCGCCTGATTGCCCACAATGCTTCCTTTGAGCGGGTCTGTTTTTCTGTGCATCTGCAAAGACATCTGCCGGGACAGTATCTGAAACCCGGAGAGTTCCTTTCGCCGGACAGCTGGATCTGCACGATGGTTATGGCGGCATCGCTGACTCTGCCAATGGCCCTAAAGGATGTTGGCATTGTGTTGAAGACCAGCCAGCAGAAAGACAAGGAAGGCGAGCGGCTGATCAAGCTGTTTTCCATGCCCTGTAAGCCAACGAAGAGTAATGGGATGCGTACCCGGAATCTTCCGGAGCATTACCCTGCTGACTGGGAGAAGTTTAAGTATTACTGCATTCAGGATGTCAACACCGAGGTGGACATTTATAAGCGGCTGAAGAAATTCCCGATGCCGGAGCAGGAGTGGAAGCATTACCGGGTCAATGAGCGTATCAATGACCGGGGCGTAAAGATCGACACGGAGTTGGTGCAGCAGGCCATTGCCTGTGACCTGCTGCTCTCGGACGCTATGAGTAAGAAAGCCTACGAACTGACCGGGCTTGAGAATCCAAACTCTGTGTCACAGCTGAAGTCATGGCTGGATGAGCGCGGCATTCCGATGGACACGCTCGGAAAAAAGGATGTAGCACAGATGATCGATGAACTGGACAAGAACGGAGTGGATGCTGAGGCAATGGACATGCTGAAGCTCCGACTTCAGATGGCGAAAAGTTCTGTGAAGAAATACCAGGCGGCAGAACGCTGTGTCTGTTCAGATGGAAGAGCCAGAGGGCTGTTCCAGTTCTATGGAGCCAGCCGCACAGGTCGGTATTCCGGCCGGAATATCCAGTTGCAGAATCTGCCACAGAACCATATTTCCACGCTGAATGAGGCGAGGGAACTGGTGAAGCTGGGGTGCTTTGATATGGTCGAGACCATCTATGGCAATACCCCGGATGTGCTTTCCCAACTGATCCGAACCATGCTGATCCCAAGAGAGGGCTGTGAGTTCATCGTGGCCGACTTCTCCGCCATCGAAGCCCGTGTGCTTGCATGGGAAGCCGGGGAGGACTGGCGGCTGGAAGCCTTTCTGGAAGGAAAGGACATCTACTGTGCCTCTGCCAGCCAGATGTTCCATGTGCCGGTGGTGAAGCACGGCATCAACGGGGAACTTCGGCAGAAAGGAAAGGTGGCAGAGCTGGCCTGCGGCTATGGCGGTTCTTCCGGCGCACTCATCAGCATGGGTGCTCTGCAGATGGGTCTGAAAGAAGAGGAACTGCCGGAGATCATCGATTCCTGGCGGGAAGCCAATCCGAAGATCGTCCAGTATTGGTGGGATGTGGAAAAGGCGGCAACGCAGGCGTTTAAAACCGGAAAGCGACAGGAGATCGGTAAGCTGGCGTTTGAGTTTTATTCCGGTACGCTCTGGATGCTGCTTCCTTCTGGAAGAAAGCTGGCGTATCTGAAGCCGAGACTGCAGCCGAACCGCTTCGGTCGCATGAGCCTGACCTATGAAGGAGTGGGGCAGAACCACAAATGGGCCAGACAGGAAACCTACTCCGGCCGTCTGGTGGAGAATGCGACACAGGCGATTGCACGTGACATTCTGGCAGAAGCAATGGCCCGGATGGAAGGCTATGGCCTGAATATCGTAGGTCATGTTCACGATGAAGTCATCATCGAAGCACCCAAGGATCGGTACACGGTGGATGAGGTCTGCAAGCTGATGTCCGTTAACCCGGAGTGGTGCAAGGATCTTCCTCTGAATGCTGCCGGATATAAGGGCAGCTACTACTTCAAGGATTAAAGGGGGAGCAAGATGCCTCATGTTCTGAAAATGAAGGACGGAAAACTTCTGATACCCTTTGGCATCCGGGATCTGCTGGATGCGGTGCAGGACTATGCCGGAGAGGAACTTCGCCGGGAGATTGAGGAGTACATCGAAACCAATGTGCAGGATATCGATGATTACGAAAATGAGTACGAACGCATGGAACAGGAGAATGAACGCCTGGCTGACCATCAGCGGTCCGTGCTCTGTAACATCCGGGAAGAGTTGGACGCTCTGGACACACTCCTGCAGGATACCCGGCTGAACCGCAGACGTATGCAGGGAGCCGTCCGAATCATCCGGCAGATGATCAACCGGGAATTATAAGCACTTGCAGTTATAAAAACACGGCGTTTTTGTCGGAAGGACACGGACGCATAAACGGGCGTATAAATATGCGCCGCAGGATAGAAAGGAAAAATTTATGAAAACAGGCAGAAATTTGCAGGAAGTCCTGGTCGAACTGAACCGTCAGAATCAGGCAAAGCAGGATTTTATCAGCCCGGCGCAGGGGATGCACCTCCGGGAAGATGGACACACCTTTGAGATTAACCACCTGACCACGAATCAGCAGGAGGTGTTCGGCACTACTTCGCTGTTCCATCGGCAGGTGGCATCGGCACTGGGCATCCCGGCCAAATACTATGATCTCATGCAGGCACAGAAGCCGGAGCTGCTGGCAGAGAACGTGAACAGCTGGTTTGCGGACAAGCCCGGCTCTTACATGGTCCGCTCGATGGATTACGGTGCCGGACAGGTAGCCCGTGCGCTGCTGTCGGAACGTTATCGCCGTATCGACAACATGGAGATTGCCACAGCTGTCCTGCCACTGTTTGCAGGCAATGATCAGTACGAGGTCATGTCCTGTGAGGTGACGGAAAACCGTCTGTACCTCAAGGTGGTCAATCACCGTCTGGAGATGGAAGTCCGTAAAGGCGATATCGTCCAGGCCGGTGTGATGATCTCCAACTCCGAGGTTGGTCTGGGAGCTGTGTCCATTCAGCCTTTGGTATATCGTCTCGTCTGCACCAACGGTATGGTGGTGAATGACATGGGCGAACGCCGTCATCATGTGGGCCGGCAGGCAAAAGCAGTGGAGGACAGCTTTGCCCTGTATTCGGATGAGACGATGGAAGCAGAGGACAAGGCATTCCTGCTGAAACTCCGCGATACCACGATGGCTGCCATTGATGAGGCTCGCTTTTCCCAGGTGGTCGGCCGTCTGCAGGAATCTATGGCAGTGCCGATCACCGGCAGGATACAGGATGTGGTGCAGCTGACTGCCCAGAGCTATGGCATCAATGCCGAGGAACAGGAAGGTATCCTCAAGTACCTCATTGAAGGCGGAGACCTTTCTCTGTACGGTCTGTCCAATGCGGTGACCCGTGCATCGCAGGATGTTGTTTCTTACGACCGTGCCACCGCACTGGAAGGCATCGGCTGGCAGGTCGCCACGATGGAGCCGCAGCAGTGGAAGCAGATCAATCAGTGAGGTGACGGTATGGAAGATGTCATTCACTGGATCACAGAACACAAAGAAGAAGGATCTCTGAACAGGAAAGTCAGCCACAGCCACCCGGACCCGACCGCCAATGAAGCCATCGGCAATGTGGTTCGGGAAGAGCGCAGGAAGAAGCACCAGAAAAGGAAACACCCGAAAAGGGAATGCCAGGAAAAGAAACGTCCACGCATCGGTGTCTGGCGGGCAGAGGAGGCGAAGCCGGATGAGGGAGAATGAAGTCGAAAAGCAGTTTGTGGAAGCAGTCAGGGCCGCCGGTGGGCAGGCCCTTAAATTCACCAGTCAGAGCATGAACGGTGTGCCGGATCGACTGGTTTTGCTGCTCGGCGGCAAGTGTGCGTTTGTGGAACTGAAAGCTCCCGGCAAGCAGATGCGTATCCTTCAGAGAAAACGCAGACTGCAGCTGGAGGCACTGGGCTTCCCGGTATTCTGCGTAGACCGCCCGGAACAGATTCAGCCTGCTATCCATGCGTTGCTTCGCTGGAAACCGGGCGAGCCTATCCCCCAGGGAATCGGTGCAAAGATCCCGGAGATGCCGGAAGTTAGGCTGCCGCAGGGAAATACACAAAGCGAGGAGCTGCAAACACGGGCACAGGATGCCGGGGAGGAGGTGATGCCCAAATGAAGTTCATTCCACATGATTATCAGAGCTACTGTACGGAGTATATCAAAACACACCCGGTCGCAGCCCTTTTTCTGGATATGGGCTTGGGTTAAGGAAAGACCGTTATCACATTGACGGCCATCAAAGACCTTATGCTGGAGACCTTCGAGGTCAGCAAGGTCCTGATCATTGCGCCGCTGCGTGTGGCCCGTGATACATGGCCGGCAGAGATCGAAAAGTGGGATCATCTGCAAGGCCTGGATATTTCTGTCATCGTAGGTGATACAAAGACCCGCATTGCAGCACTCCACCATCCGGCGATGATCTATGTCATCAACCGTGAAAATATCAAATGGCTGGTGGAGTATTATGAGAAAAACGGAATGCGCTGGGATTTTGGCATGGTCGTGATCGATGAGCTGTCATCGTTCAAAAACTACCAGTCCCAGCGTTTTAAATTCCTGCGGAAAGTCCGCCCGTATGTGAAACGATGGGTCGGATTGACCGGCACCCCTTCTTCCAATGGTCTCATGGATCTTTGGGCGGAGATCGGGATTCTGGATGGCGGGGAGCGGCTTGGCAAATTCATCGGCCGGTACAGGGAGGCTTATTTCAAGGCTTCTTCCATGAATCCTTCCACGGGTGTTGTGTTCCAATACAAGCCCAGAGAAGGAGCAGAGGAGCTGATCTACCAGCGGATCTCGGATATCACAATTTCTATGAAAGCACTGGATTACCTCCATATGCCGGACTGTATTCCAAGCCGGTATGAGGTGGAGATGAGTGCACCGGAGCGGGAACTCTACGATATGCTTCGGAAGGACCTGCTGATTCCGCTGAAAGATGGTGACATAGATGCTGCCAATGCCGCATCACTGACAGGAAAGCTGTTGCAGATGAGCAATGGCGCTGTCTACGATGAGAACGGAAAAGCCCGCATCATCCATGACCATAAGCTGGAGGCGTTGGAAGACCTGATCGAAGCGGCCAACGGGCAGCCTGTTCTGGTGGCGTACTGGTTCAAGCATGACCGCCAGCGCATCATGGAGCATTTGGCAAAGCAAAAGATTCCGGTACGGGATATCAAGAGCAGCACCGACATCAGGGACTGGAATGCCGGGAACATCCCGGTTGCCCTGATTCACCCGGCATCGGCCGGACATGGTTTGAACATCCAGCAAGGCGGACACATCCTGATCTGGTTTGGATTGACATGGAGCTTGGAATTGTATCAGCAGACCAATGCCAGACTCTGGCGGCAGGGGCAGACGGATGTGGTCACCATCCACCATATCATCACCAAGGACACGGTGGACGAGGATGTCATGGCGGCTTTGGAGCAGAAGGACATGACACAGGAAAAACTGATCTCAGCGGTCAAGGCACAGCTGGGGAGATAGGAGAGAATATGAAAAAGTATCTGTTTTTGAATGCAGAGGACCGCCGTCCGGCAGAGGAGAGCGATTATCGTTATAAAAAGTCCAAGCCGGTAACGGCAATGAAAGCCAAAAGAGATGAGGAGGGATTCTTCATCCCCTGGGCAATGTTTCGGCCGATTGGCGAAAAGGGACTTCTTTGTGAGCTCTTTGGTGCGAACCCGATCCGCAGGGCAGCAGACCTGCGGATGAACCGTGATCTTCTCATGAAGGAAGCCTATGAGCATGAAGTGGAACTTCTGATGTGCCATATCCGGGCAAGTGAGCTCTGGATGCAGCAGGAATTCTGTAAGGAAGAACAGGCTATGGAACTGTATCAGAAATCCAAGATCCAGAATATGCCCAAGCTCACCCCGGATGGGAAACGAAAGATCCTGTTGGATGCAGTCACGTGGAAATACAACTGTGTCCAGCAGTACAAAAAGATCTGTTTTCAGTTCGCAGAGGCGGTCATTGCAAGGGATAAGAGCCAGAATCTGGGGAACACGAACCGGGAGCACTTTATCGAACAGTTCATCAAGAAAGCAAATGAACTGCCGGAAGCAAACCGCCGTTTGCTGGATCTTTTATATGAGACTGCGTGGCACACGATCTATGTTTTCAAGTACGGAACTGCTCCGGAGAAGGTGCCGGCACCCTGGTATGACAGGATGGGAGGCGTTGAAAAATGAGCAGAGTAAGAAGTGCTGCAAAAGTTGCTGTCAGTGAAAATACTGCCTGCTATGAGAACCTGGCAAACGCCATCATCCTGCAGGCGGTCAAGGATTATAAGCGGGCACTTCACCGGCTGGGTGCCAATCCAAAGAACCGGGATGCGATGCACGAGAAAGAAAGATTGGAACGATTCTTTCACTCTCCGTGGTATGAGGCGCTTACAGATCTGGATGCAGACCGCCTGATCGAAGGGGTGCAGGAGCGGGTGCTTCAGGAAGCAGCCAAGCGGCGAAAGAAGAAAGCCACCGGGAAAGCGTCCGGATAAAAACCAATTGAATCGGTCAGAAAGGAGGACGAACTATGGATGAGGAAAAGAATGTGGCAACTGTCACAAAGCCTGAACAGGTGGATTGTCTGGAGCTGGTCAAAAAACTGGCCGATTCCTACCGATGTTTGATCCGCAGGCGGGAACTGCTCCGACAGCAGTATGAAGAATCGAAGTCGTGGTTTTACACGAAGGAAGAGATCGTTTACAAGTTGTCGCAGGGTGCACATGAGGAATCCGAACGGGTGCAGACGAGCGGCTTGTCGAACCCAGTGGAACGCACGGTCCTTAATTGCGATAAGGTGCTGTCATCCATGAACCGGGAAGTACAGACACAGCGTACCGAGCAGTTTCTGGAGCCTTACTATGAGGTTTGTGAGCAGATCGAACTCTTTGAGATCGGGCTTCGCAGTCTGCGCGGCCAGACCCGGCTTGTGGCGGAGCAGTTGTTTGTGGATGGGAAGAAGCAGTCGGAGATTACGGGGGCGGAAGGGAAATTGCTGACCCGGAGAACGGTAGTCCGGGAGAAAGAAAATGCCCTTATTGGAATGGCCGACACAATTGGCCGCTATCAGAGGAGGTGATACGGAATATGAAACAGGAAACAGAAGAGGATATGTTGGATTTTGCAAAAGAAGTCTGCCAGAAATACAGCAGGGTAAAAATGCTGGCGGAGGAAACACAAATGCAGTGGAGGCAGGATCTTGAAATGGCTGCGGATTCTAAATATCCGGGTGAAAAGGAAATGTATGACCGGCAGGCAGAAGAAAGCCTTGCAAGGTATACAGCTCTAAGAGAGTGGCTTAAGCTGGCTGATGCAGCGGCGTTTCGGATCAAAGACAGTAAGGCGCAGATCGTTGTGAGACAGCACTGTCTGGATCGGATTCCGCTGAAAGCGGTTGAATTTGAGAACGGGAAGCACATGGGAAAAACAGCCGTCTTTTATCATAAAAAAATCGGGCTGCAGCAGTTTTCAGAAGAGCTTTTCTCCAGCAAGGCGCAGATGCGGCAGCTGGAAAAAAAGTTCTGCAAAAACTGAACTTTACGAACGGAAACGAACCGTTTTTGAACTTTTCCTTCTTAACTGTACATCGGTTTTTTGCTATACTTTAAACTAGGAAAATAGGAAAACAAAGGCATAAAGATACTGGAAAGCATCCGGTGTTTTTATGCCTTTTTACATTTACGACCGCTATGAGGATTCCATCTTCGGCGGCCTTTTTGCTATCAAACTGGAGGTGAGATCCCAATGGGGAGAAAGAAAAAGAATGCCCGGTCAGCAGCACATGGACGGAAGATCCATGTTAATAAATACATCAATCAGCGAGGGAAGACCAAGAAAAGGGCAGTAGTCTCCTGTCAGCCGGCACCTAATAGAGTGCCGATTCAGGAGATGCCGCTTACCAGATGGCCGGTACCAAAGATACCGAAGCAGTATGAAATCTGGTTTGCAGAACTGGGGAATCATTATGGTACTTCGGTGCAGAGCGGAAACCGCCCGGTGCTGGTTATCAGCAACGATATGGCAAACCGCAATTCTCCGATTATCACGGTGATTCCGATGAGTTCCAAGCTGAAGAAGCTGGAGCTGCCGGTACACATTCCGGTCACCGGGAGAGACTGCGAAATGCTCCGGGATGAGGGACTGGAAGAATCCATTCTGCTGGTGGAGCAGATCACGACCATTGACAAGATGGTCCTGTGCAACCGGCTCTGCCGTGTGACCTCGGCCAAGAAAAAGCAGGAGATCGAAGCTGCTGTTAAAAAGCAGTTTGCGATGCAGGCTTGCATGGGAAGGGAGGCGCAGGCATGATGGACATCAAGAACATTCCGGGCAAGCTGAAAACGACCTGCAGCTTCTGTGTCTGGAAGTTTGAAAAGCGCAATGGCCAGAAGACCAAGATGCCATTTAACCCGGCAACGGGGGAACGGGCAAGGATCAATGACCTGCGTACATTCTCAGATTTCAAGAATACCCTTGTCACTTATGCAATGGGCGGCTATGACGGTATCGGTATTGCTGTTGGCAACGGAATCGGAGCTTTTGATATCGACCATTGTATCCGGGAGGACGGTACGCTGAACGATACGGCGGATACCGTCCTTTCCATCTTTTCTACGGCTTACGTGGAAAAATCTCCATCCGGGAAAGGATTGCGAGGTTTCTTTTGTGTGCCGGAAGACTACGTCTACGACAAGACGGTCTACTACATCAACAACCGTAGCAAGGGTCTGGAAGTGTATATGCCCGGTGCGACAAACCGCTTCGTCACCGTAACGGGAGATGTTTACCGCACAGGTGAGATCCCGAACGATGAAACGGCAATGACAACACTGCTGGACACGCTGATGAAGCGAAACAAGCAGGTGCAGCAGACACATTTCCAGCACCATTCGTACCTGGATGATGAGGCTGTCATCGCACACGCCAACGAAGCCAGCAACTCGGAGAAGTTCAAAAAACTCTTTGCCGGTGACTGGGAAGACCTCTACGGCAGCCAGTCGGATGCAGATATGGCATTGCTGTCTATTCTGGCATTCTGGTGTGGCTGTGATGAGGAGCAGATGGACCGTATCTTCCGTACTTCCGGTCTGATGCGTGACAAGTGGGACCGCAAGCAGGCTGGTTCAACTTATGGTGCAATCTCTATCCGCAATACGGTCAATACCTGTGCGGCCATCTATATGCCGGTCAACGCACAGGATATTGTGGATGAAGAGTTTTCCAAGCTGGATGAGGATGACTATATCGAATTCCAGCCGGATCTTACCAAGATCACGATCACGCTGGAAGAAATGGCACCGCACACAAATTCCCGGTATGGCCGAAATGAGATCGGCATGGGCAATATGTTTGCGGATTATTTCAAGCAGATCGCCCGGTACAACAGTGAGCGTAAAGGCTGGTATGTCTATGACGGCTCTGTCTGGCGGCCGGACAAAGGCAATCTCAAGGTATCGGAACTGGCAAAGCTGCTGGCTGACAAGCTGTATGTGTTTGCTTTGACGATCACCGAAGAGGATGCCAGGAAGCGGTTCATCGACCGTGTCCGAAAACTGCAGCTGCGTAAGAATCGGGAAACAATGCTAAGAGATGCCATGTCCGTGTATCCGATCTCCATGCAGGCATTTGACAGGAACAAGTATTTCTTCAACTGCAAAAATGGAACGTTGGATATGAGGACACTGGAATTCAGGGAACATCGGCCGGAGGATTATCTCACAATGGAATCCGGTATTACCTATGACCCGGATGCAGACTGTCCACGCTGGCACTCGTTTATCAAGGAGGTCATGTGTGGAGATGCAGATCTGGCAGACTTCCTTCAGCGTTCTTTGGGATACGCCCTGACAGGAGATACCTCGCAGGAGTGTATGTTTATCCTTTACGGTGCCACTTCCCGAAACGGCAAAGGCACTGCAATGGAAACCTTCCTGAAGATCATGGGCGACTATGGAAAGACATCGAATCCGGATATGCTGGCAGCTAAATTCCGTGGTGGGAACACAGGCGGACCTTCGGAAGAAGTGGCTCGTCTGGTCGGCTCCAGATTTGTAAATATCTCTGAGCCGGAGAAGAAGATCACATTTAATGCAGCTCTCGTAAAAAGAATGACCGGCAACGATACCATCAACGCCCGATTCCTAAATGAGAACAGCTTTGATTTTGTGCCGGTGTTCAAGATTTTTATCAATACGAACTACCTGCCTAATGTCAATGATATGACCTTGTTCCAATCCGGCCGACTGAAGATCATCCCGTTTAACCGTCACTTTGAAGAGGGAGAACAGGACCAGGGGCTGAAGGGGCAGTTTGCGAAGCCAGAGAACCTGTCAGGTATTTTTAACTGGTGTCTGGAAGGGTACAAAAAGTTCTGCCAGCGGGGTTTGGAACTTCCGCAGGCTGTCACGAAAGCCACGGAAGATTACAAGGATGATTCTGATCGGATCGGGCAGTTCATTGAGGCGTGGCTTGAAAAAGAGGATGGGTCGGAACTTCGGACGGCAGCAGCATACCAGCTGTACACAAAGTGGTGTGAGGAGAACGGGTATTCCTCAGAGAATCAGAAGAACTTTAAAAATGCTATCGGCGTGCATTTCAAAGTGGTCCGAAAGCGCCCCAAAGGCGGTGGCGGACAGACTACGCTGATCATGGACTGCAAGTTCAAGGAAGTAGAAGCTGGAGCGGAAGACCTGACGGTACAGGATGCATATAAGCCAAAGGACAGTCTTTTGTGACCTATTTTGTCTGATTTTGGGTGCTTTGTAGCATGTAGCTGGTTTGTAGCCGAGATTTCATAACCTTTTTTATTATTACTTTCTTTTATAGCTTTCTTATATAAAATTCAGCTACATGGTTGCTACATGCTACATGAGTTGAGAAGAAGAAAGGGAAGTAAGAGAATGAACGGAAACCATGAACAGAGACAGGGCAGGCAGTCTTTGTGGGAGCCTATTTGTGGGCAAGAGCAAAAACGGCCTGCTTTGTGATACATGAAAGAGAGGACAGAACATGAGTAAGATTATCACCTGTGAACAGGTCAGCAATGGCCATCCCGATAAGATCTGTGACCAGATTGCAGATGCCATTGCGACCGACATTCTTCAGCATGACAGGAACGCCCGTGTGGCGATTGAGTGTCTGCTGAAAAAGAGTCAGCTCTTTATTGCCGGCGAGGTCACCACCGATTACCGGCCAAACTATCAGCAGATTGTCCACGATGTGTTCAACCGCATCGGTGCTGAAAAGCTGGGCTGGAACTTGACCGAGCTTCTTCGCATCGGCATTCTGGTGGACAAGCAGTCGCCGGATATTGCACTGGGTGTGGATAAGGGCGGTGCCGGTGACCAGGGAATCATGTATGGCTACGCCACCAACGAGACGGCAGAGCAGATGCCGATTCCGTACATGGTCGCCACCAAGTTCCTGCAACTGCTGAAGAACCATCCGTCTAAGATGTTCCGTGCAGATGCCAAGGCACAGGTCAGCTACGATTACGACACCGGTCGTATCACCACCTTCCTCTGTTCCGTGCAGCATAGCCCGGATGTGGAGGTCAGCGACTTCCGGCACATCATCGAATCCATGATGGTATTGGCCGCCTGCGAATACGGTCTGGACGGTGACTTTACGAAGCTCGTCAATCCGACCGGTCGTTTCGTGCTGGGCGGCAGCTACGCCGACTGTGGTGTAACTGGCCGAAAGCTGGCGTGCGATACCTACGGCGGTATCGGTCGCATGGGTGGTGGCGCTCTGAGCGGTAAAGATCCCACCAAGGTGGACCGTTCCGCAGCATACATGGCGAGGAAGATTGCCAAGGACATCGTGCAGGCGGGCTACGCTGACAAGTGCGAAGTCCAGCTGGCTTACGCTATCGGCGTGGTGCAGCCGGTGGGGGTGTCGGTGGAGTGCTTCGGTACGGAACACCAGTCCATTGACTTCATCGAAGCCTATGTCCATGACAGCTACGATCTGACCCCGCAGGGGATCATCCAGCGTCTGGGACTGCTGGATGTAGACTACAACAAGGTCAGTGCTTACGGTCACTTCGGTAAGGCTGGTCTTCCGTGGGAGGACTGACCCATGCCATACAGACCAAAGACACCGTGCCATCACCCCGGCTGCCCAGAGCTGGTGGAAGCCGGCCGGCTCTACTGTGAGAAGCACCTGCCTCTCCATCCAGAGGTGACCCGCCCGGCAGCGAAGCGTGGATACAACAGACGTTGGCAGAAAGCCCGGAAGTCGTATCTCGAAGCTCATCCGCTCTGTGTGCAGTGTGCCAAGCAGGGCAAGTACGTCCGGGCAACGGTTGTGGATCACATCATTCCACACCGTGGTGATCAGAAACTTTTCTGGGATCAGAACAACTGGCAGTCTCTCTGCAAGAGTTGTCACGATAAGAAGACGCTGACCGAAGACATCAACCCGACCTACACCTACTGACACCCCCGCCGGGGGCCGGGGTCACTTCTCTACGGTGAAGTCACACGGAGACCGGTGCGCCCTTTTCTGTGAAAAACCGCAAAATTCATAGGCCGGGGGTCAGAGGATTAACGGCGCAAAATGAAACAGGAAAATGTACAGGCATCGGAGCTTCGGTTCCGGTGCCATTCTTTTTCCCCGAAATGAACCAAAGTGTGTGAAACCTCTCGTAAACAGGGGGCTTTCGCACATTTTAGCTTGTTCCGGGAGGAGCGAGGGCGAGCGAGAATCGGCCGCCGCAACAACAATTCAACCGGGCGGGACGGGGCCGATTTCCACTTCGCCGCTTTTCGTATGAATTATGAGATTTTTCTAAGAAACCGCCGAAGAAACGGCGAAAAATGAGAGTGAGGTGAGGGCAGATGGATGATTACACGGCTGAGATGATAAGGGACATGGCTTTTTCGTTCTGCCCTCAGTGCGGTACAGCCATTGTGCCGAATCATAAAGGCAGACCGAGAAAGTTCTGCTCACCGGAATGCCGGTCAAGGTGGAACAACACCCACCCAAAGCCAGAAAACTGGAGAACAGTGCGGTCAAAGATCTGTCCGGTGTGCGGCAGGGAGTTTTCCTACCGGCATCAGTACGGATTGGAACGGAAATATTGCAGTCGGGCTTGTGCCAATCGGGGCAGGAAGAAGGAGGCGAACAGGAGTGAGTAAGAAGATTATCGGTGTGTATCCGATGTTCAACACCGGGGGTATCTGTGTACATGCGATTGACGATGCGGAAGATAAGGTCTTGGCATCTGTGAATGGGGAAAACCCGGAGTGGTGCGAGATGGCTGAACAGCCGCAGGAAGATGGAGATGAAATGGAGTTGGGCTTTTTGTTCGGCTCCTTTTTCGTGCCGTTTTCAGGGGTCATTCGCATGGGAATCTGAATTAGGAGGAACCTACATGAAAGCGACTGCTGAACTGAAGATGCTGCCGGTGTCCGTACTCAAGCCGGCTGCATACAATCCCCGGAAAAAGCTGAAGCCGGGGGATAAAGAGTACGAGAAAATCAAGAACTCCATTACGGAGTTCGGCTTCGCAGATCCTTTGGTGGTCAATGCCGATATGACGATTATCGGTGGTCACCAGAGACTGACAGTAGCGATGGAGCTGGGCTACACCGAAGTGCCTTGCGCGGTGGTGGACATCGACAAGACCAGGGAGAAGGCCCTGAACATCGCACTCAACAAGATCACGGGTGCATGGGATGATTCCCTGCTGGCTGATCTTTTGAAGGACATCGAGGATTCCAACTTCGATCTTGGAAAGACCGGGTTTGAACCGCCGGAGATCGAGACGCTGTTCAACAAGGTCCACAGCAAAGAGGTCAAGGAAGATGATTTCGATGTGGAATCGGAGTTGAAGCAGCCGTGCTTCTCCAAAGAGGGCGACCTCTGGCATCTGGGTAAGCACATCGTTCTGTGCGGTGATTCCACCAAGCCAGAATGCTACGATACCCTGATGGACGGCACCAAGGCAAATCTGGTACTTTCCGATCCCCCTTATAACGTGGATGTGGAAGAAACGGCTGGCAAGATCCTGAACGACAACATGGGCGATTCGGAATTCTACCAGTTCCTGCTGGCAGCGTTCCAGCAGATGCACGGGCATCTGGCGGATGACGGCTCCATTTATATCTTCCATGCAGATACGGAAGGGCTGAACTTTAGAAAGGCATTCAAGGATGCAGGGTTCTACCTGTCCGGGTGCTGTATCTGGAAGAAGAATGCTCTGGTGCTGGGACGCAGTCCTTACCAGTGGCAGCACGAGCCGTGTCTTTACGGCTGGAAGCAGAAGGGGAAACACCAGTGGTATTCCGACCGGAAGCAGACGACCATCTGGGAGTATGACCGGCCGAAGTCCAACAAGGACCATCCGACCATGAAGCCCATCGGCCTGATGAGCTATCCGATCCGAAATTCCACCATGACCAACGGCATCGTCCTCGATCCGTTCCTTGGCAGCGGTTCTACCCTGATCGCCTGCGAAGAAACCGACCGTGTGTGCCGAGGCATCGAGCTGGACCCGAAGTTCGTGGATGTGATCGTGAAGCGTTATATCGAACACAGCGAGGGTCACTACGATGATGTGTATGTCATCCGTGACAGTCAGAAGCTGAAGTTCGAGGAAGTGGCGACCTTCGAGCCGGAAAGGGAGGTCGCTGATGGAGAATAAACAGCTGACCCTCGGTAGCCTCTTTGATGGCTCCGGGGGTTTTCCATTGGGCGGGCTTTTGACCGGGCAGATCACTCCGGTGTGGAGCAGTGAAATCGAGCCGTTTGCCATCCGGGTCACGACCAAGCGTCTGCCGTGGGTGAAGCATTACGGAGATGTATCCGCCATCAGCGGCGCAGACCTACCTCCTGTAGACATCATCACTTTTGGCAGCCCCTGTCAGGATATGTCTATTGCGGGTAAGCGGGACGGTCTGGATGGTTCACGGTCCAGCCTGTTTTACGAAGCAATCCGAATCGTGAAGGAAATGAGGTGTAAGACCAATGGAGAAAAACCAAGATTTATCGTGTGGGAGAATGTGCCAGGGGCCTTCTCCTCAAACAAAGGACAGGACTTCAAAGCAGTCCTCGAAGCCGTCATCGGTGTTAAAGAACCGGCCGCCTCGGTGCCTGCGCCTGAGAAGAAAGGATGGCCCGACGCTGATTACTACGTGGGAGACGGATGGAGCGTCGCGTATCGAGTTTTTGATGCACAATGGTGGGGCGTTCCCCAAAGAAGAAAACGTATCTACCTTGTCGCAGATTTTGCAGACCAGAGTGCCCCAAAGGTATTATTTGAGTCCGAAGGCGTGTCTCGGTATTCTGCGGAGGGCTTCCGTGCGTGGCAAAGAGCTGCCTCCGGTGCTGAAAGCGGCGCTGGAGAGACAGGCTGCAGTGGAGCAGGAGGACGGCTCTGTCTGAACGATCAGGGCGGAGAGAGGATGGATGTGACGGAAGAGGTGACAGCCACCCTCCGTGCGGAGGCACATCATCCGCCGTGTGTTATGGAAGCCGCTGGTTTCTGTACCGAGCATTCCGCAAATGCCAGAAGCATTGGATACGAAGAGGAACGGTCACCGACCCTCCGGGCTGGTGTCGTGCCGGCCGCCATCGCACTGGAAAATCATCCTGCGGACAGCCGGGTGAAGATTTCCGAGGACGGTAAGGTACAGACATTGACAAGCCGGTGTGGTACGGGTGGCGGTAATGTCCCGATGGTCATGGACGCTGTTGAAAATTCAGTGGAAAGCCCGGTGAAAGAAGTTGAAAACTCTCCGGCGGTCACATTGAAGATCCGTTCCGGGTGTGAAGGCGGTGGCAAGGGCGCTATCTGGCAGGAAGAAAAGTCGGCCACCCTCGGCTGCAACAATGACCAGACACTGTTTGTCCCGAAATGCTATGGTGTCTGCTCCAAAGCCAGCCACTCCATGATGTCCGATAATCCGCATAGTGGTTTCTATGAAGCGGAGACCTCCCGGACGCTGGACCGCAGCGGTGGTGACCCGACCTGCAATCAGGGCGGTATCTGTGTGGTAGAGCCGGTCGCCTTTACCCAGAATCAGAGAGATGAAGTACGGGATCTGGGAGAGAAGTCAGCGGCACTGGCAGCAGAACCGGGGATGAAGCAGCAGACCTTCGTCCTGCAGGGCAACATGATCGGCCGCAAGGATGAGAACGGTCCGCAGGGGGATGGCGTCAATGAGGATGTCTGCTTTACACTGGATGCCACTGACCGCCATGCAGTCTGCGCACCGGAGGATGTGTATGCCATGACCACCGGCTCCTATATGCAGGTGGCAAAAGAGGTCGCACCGACCCTGATGGCACGGGATTACAAAGACCCGACCACCATCGCACCGGTGCCGCATCTGAACGAGGGTGTCATGGGAACGGTGGCAACCGGGGCACATCCCAGCGGCTTCAACGGGCAGGATGCTTTCAATGACCGTCTGGTCATCGACAACCCGGAAGCACAACCCGCACCTGTGACCTATACCGTCCGCCGTTTGACACCGACCGAGTGTGCCAGACTGCAGGGCTTCCCGGACTGGTGGTGCAGGGATCTCGGAACGGAAGACCCGACCGGGGAAGAGCTGGCATTCTGGGCGGATGTGTTTGAAACGCACCGCAAGATCGTGACCCACGCCAAGAAGCCGAAAACGGAGAAACAGATCCGGAAATGGCTGGCTGACCCGTATACGGATTCGGCAGAGTACCGTATCTGGGGCAACGGCATATGCCTGGCCAACGCATTTTTTGTTCTGGCAGGCATCGCATGGTGTGCAGGTCTGGAAGAATAAAATGGCCCGCTATATTACTAGGTAGAAAGCGACCTGGTGATATGGTGGGCTTACATATTGGTCCTATTTACACAACAGATTTCGCAGTCCCTTGTGTAATTAGTCGAACATGAAGAATATCGGGAAATGGCCTTGCTATTTGACCGGTTCAGAGTGATATATGTGCTACCGAAAAAAACATCGGGACGTACAAAGACAAAAAACGAAAGGGGCAATGAATTATGTTGAAATTTGAATTGAACATAGCCGACCGCAAGACACTTGCAAATCGCATGGAGGAGCTGACGGGCATCCACCCTTACTACACCAGAGCACCGTTGTATGCTTACGACATCGGCAACTACACCATCGACCGGGACGGTAATCTTCTGGTCGAACCGGAAAATGCAGATGCCGAGTTGCTGACAACCCTGCTGAATGAGGGACTGATCCGCGGCGGCGAGAGCATTGAGAGTACGGGTGACCAGCCGGAAAACACAGAGCCGACTGAAAACTTGGCAGAGGAGCCTGTGGCCGAAGCGGAGCCGGATGATACGGCAGAGGATGAGCCGGATGCAGAGGAATCGGAAAGCGAAGACCAGCCGGACGAAGTTCCGCTGGATCTGGAACTTGCTTTTCCCACTAGCCAGCATAATGGTGTGAGCCTTCGCAATCTGGTCAACCTCATCTACAGCCGGGGCCGACTCATCAGCAAGGCAACGGGCGGGCACTTCCATGTGGAAACCGACCTGGTCGAAACACTGCGGGATGACAGTTGCACCTACACGGTGGCAAACTTCATCGAGGCGCTTAAGAGTTATGAAGCGCAGTGCGGAACAGCGATGGAAGGTCTGGTGATCACAGAAGAAAAGGTTTCCTTCACAGGATTTCCGACGGCTTCCGACTATGATCATCTGACGGCTTTCGGTCACCTTGCCATTCTGATGAACCAGCAGGCGATCAGCCAGAAGCGCATCCAGGCAAAGGATGTCAACGATGAGAATGAGAAATACGCACTCCGCACATGGCTCCTGCGGCTGGGCATGAACGGCCCAGATTTCAAAGAAACACGCAAGATCCTCATGGAGAACCTTTCCGGCCATGCGGCTTTCCGCACGGATGAGGAAGCACAGAAGTTCCTTGCAAGGGAAAAGGCAAAACGGGATGCCTTGAAAGCCGCGAAACAGGCGGCGCAGGAGGGCAGTGCTTCCGCAGGGGAAACGATCACATCAGCAGATGCCCAGCTGACACAGCCCGACAGTGGGGCGGACACGGCGCAGATGCTGGAGGCGGGAGCGTAAGCTCCAAAGCCCCCAATGGGGGCCGGAAAATATGCGAGACCCTCTTCCATTGTACCGATATTAACTCTGAAAATGTACATTATCAAGCGGATAAAACGCAGAAATGTACACGATCATTCTGCCTCATATTTGTCGAATATATGTTCTTTTATATCCTTGCTATTATCCGCACCTGACGGTAATATGCACATACCGAAAGGGAAAACAAGGAAAAAACAAAGGAGAACATACCATGAACGATAAAACAAGAGAGCAGATTGAAGCCATGAAAAACCAGACCATCGGAGTTGAGATCGAGATGAACAACATCACCAGAGAAAAAGCGGCAAGAAAGGTTGCCGAGTACTTCGGAACCAGAGCATGGAACGCCGCCAGCGAGTACGGATATTACAGCTGGGCTTGCAAGGACCAGCAGGGTCGGGTTTGGAAATTCCAGAGGGATGTGAGCATCTACGGACCGGACGCAGAAAAATGCGAACTGGTCACCCCGATCCTCACCTACGACGACATCGAATCCCTGCAGGAGATTATCCGGCTGCTCCGCAAGGCAGGAGCAAAGAGCAGCCCAAGCCGCGGATGCGGGGTCCACATCCATATCGGCAAGGGCGACCACACCGCAAAGACCATCCGCAACCTTGTGAACATCATGGCGGCGCACGAACAGCAGATCGGCAGAGCCATCCGGATTGACGCGGGGCGCACCGGACATTATTGCCAGGTGGTCAACCACCGCTTCCTTGACCGGCTGAACCGCGAGAAGCCGACCACCATGCACAGGCTGGAAGACATCTGGTACGAAGGTAACGGTGCAGACTATGGCAGAAGCCAGCATTACAATTCAAGCCGGTACCATATGCTGAACCTCCATGCCACCTTTACAAAAGGAACCATAGAATTCCGCCTTTTCCAATTCGCAGACCCAGCGGACGGAAAGCGCAACGGACTGCACGCCGGTGAGATGAAAGCCTACATCCAGCTTTGCCTCGCAATGAGCCAGCTTGCCAAGATGGTCAGAACGGCAAGTCCGAAGCCCCAGCAGACCGACAACGAAAAGTACGCGATGCGGTGCTGGATGCTGAGGCTGGGATTCATCGGGGATGAATTCGCAACGGCAAGGGAGATCCTTCTGCGGAACATGGAGGGAAACGCATCCTGGCGGAACAAATAAGCCGGGATGCACGGGCACCTTTTGGGCGGGCAACCGCCCTTGAGGTGGTAGAAGGAGGTGCAGGTTTATGAAAAGCACGTTAAAAAATGAAAGCACACCGGGCGGCAGGACCTTTAAGGTGACCATCACCGAGACCTACCAGAGAACGGTGACCATTTATGAATCCGAAATGAAAGAGCCGACCGTGGAGGAAGCCCAGCGAGTGGCAGAGGACTGGTGGCAGGACAGCCAGATTGAGCTTGGGACAGATGATTTCCAGGGCGTGGAATTCACTGGCAGGGAGGATGGTGAGGCGGATGTTTGAATTGATCAGCCGAAGCCCATCCAGATATTATCTTGCCTACGGAAGCAACCTCGACATGGAGCGGATGGGAAAGAGATGCCCCTATGCTGTGGTGGTCGGCACGACCGAGATCAAGGGCTACCGGCTTCTGTTCAAAAAGAGCAAGACCGGCTGCTATGCCACCATTGAGCAGGACGCCAATGAAAGCGTACCGGCAGTGGTCTGGAAGCTCTCGGAATATGATGAGCTGCTGCTGTACCGGTACGAGGGCTGCCCAAGATACTACTACAAGAAACAGTTTCAGCTTCCGGTCTGGAACCTGAACGGGAACCGCATGAAAAAGGCAAAGCCCTGCATCGCTTATGTGATGCACGAGGACCGGCGGCTTGGCTGCCCGGATGCCGAGTATTTTGAACTGCTGCGCGGCGGATACAGCGACTGGGAATTTCCGCTGGACACACTGAAGCGTGGACTGGCAGCCAGTATCGGAAGGGCGGAAGCCATCCGGTATCTGAAGAAGCAGCAGATGATGTAAGAGTACACGATCAAAAGCAAAAAACATTGTGCAGTATATGATGCTCATCGGCCTTGATAAATCAGGGCAGAAGAGAGATATATACCATACCGCCAGACAAGAGCGGAGAAAACCGAAGGGAGAGATTCAAATGAAGAACAAGAAATATTACATCGCCTACGGTAGCAACCTGTCGGTGGAGCAGATGGCATACCGGTGTCCGGATGCAAAAATTGCAGGACAGGCGGTGCTTGCAGGCTGGGAGCTTTTGTTCCGGGGCTGCGCCACCATCGCACCGAACCCGAAAAAGAACACGCCGGTTCTGGTGTGGGAGATTTCGGAAAGGGACGAAGGGAGCCTTGACCTCTATGAGGGCTACCCGAACTACTACCGCAAGGAAGACCTGGACATCGAACTGCTTCGGGAAGGAGCGGAGCCGGAGATGGTGACTGCAATGGTCTACATCATGGAGAACGACTTCGGACACCGCGCACCGAGCCGGTATTACTACAAAGTCCTGCATGACGGCTACAAGGCATTCCGCTTCCCGATGCACATCCTTGAAGGAGCGGTGAAGGAATGCATGGATAAGGATGCCGCCCAGAAGATGATCGAGGAGGTGCAGGCATGAATTTCGCAGATCAGAAAATGGTCAGGAAGTTGAGAAAAGAGTTCCCGGTCGGATGCCGGATTGTCCTTGATAAGATGGATGACAGGCAGGCACCGCCCATCGGAACGCAGGGAACCTGCAACGGGGTCGATGATGCCGGAAACATCTTGGCGAGCTGGGATACTGGAAGCCATCTGAACGTTGCCTACGGCGCGGACAGTTGCCACCGTGTGGCTTCGGAAGCTGAGGTCAAGGTGTCGCTCGACCGCCTTGGTAAAACGCGACAGACCGGTCCACGTTGCCCCAGGTGCGGAGCAAAGCCAGACTGCTACGACCATCAGCAGCAGGCACTCAGCCGAAGGGCGGACATCCAGATCTGTAACCGATGCGGAACGGAGGAAGCGTTAGAGGACATTGCATGGGGCGGACACCAAAACCTGCCTTTGGCAGACTGGGCAATCGTGAAAGGGGGCTGGGTCGAATGAAGGTCCTTCTGATCAAACCGATGGAGCATCCGCAGGTGGTGGATATTGAAAACTCCCTGCAAGAGTTCTACCGCATCCTCGACTGCGACTGCATCACAGCCACCTACCCGTGGGAAGAACGCGCCGCCCTGGTCACTGATGACAACGGTCTGTTCACCGAGAAGTCATTCAGCAGATACATCCCGGAACTGGAGCAGCCTATCAAGGGAAACTTCTTCATCTGCGGATTGGGCGAGGAAGATTTCGCAGAGCTGCCCCAGGACCTGCTCAGGAAATTCAGGGAACGCTTCTGGGTGCCGGAGGCATTCGTCAGCATGTTCGGGCAGATGGCAGTCATCCAGATGGATGACGGAACGAAGCCGGAATAAGATACCACGATCAGAAAAATACCCTCTCGGCCAGAAAAGACCGGGAGGGCTTGGTTTAACAGGAGGGGCCTATGGGACACAGAAAGATGCCGGCTTATGGCGAGAGGGAACACGGCGGCAGATACATTCTGGATGAATACGAATGGTCGAGAAACCACTGCAAGGCGGTGACCATCTGCAGATGGAAAAGGGACCTGAAAAAGAAAGCCAGAGCGCATAACCGCAGGGTGATGCATGAGGCAATGCAGGGCGAAGCCGATTAGACGGAAAATGGGGGCCTCAAAAGAATGAGAACCCCCTTCCAGTTTACTGTATATTACCTCTGTAAAGCAACGATAGCAAGGAGAACCGCCGCCATAATGTACACAAACATCTGGCAGCGGTTTTGTGTATCATACCAAACCAAAACGGGGGATACGAGGCAGAACCCCAGCTTCTGCTGGGGGAGCCTTTTGGGATTCCTTAGAAGAAATCCCTCATGCTCATGCCGACCTCGTTCAGTCGTTCTTCCATGCTGTGGTAGTGCCAATCTTCTTGCTCTTCTTCGTCCTCTTCCTCAAGCTCTTCTGGGAAGGGGTCGTGCCGCCATCCGGCTTTTTGGTATTCTTCTTCCCGGATGTCGTTGCGGTCGTAAATGTCCAGCTCGTATTCTTCTTCAAGCTCTGCGATACGGTTTTCGATTGCGGTTTCAACTTCTGTAATGGTCTTTTTCATGGTTTTTGTCCTCCGTTTTTGGTTTGGTTTTCTTTGCTTTCGTTGTGTGTATAATGCCGCAGAAACACATATATAGCAAGTCAATCAGGGGTTATATATGTACCAAACATGAGGGGCAAAGATCGTTGATAATATGACGTTTTATGGCCTTGCTATCACAGGGCGGTGACGGTAATATACAGCTACAAAAAGCAAAGGAGGACAGCAGAATGGCTGATTGGAGAACATGGAAAAAAGGGAGAAAGACAACATGGCATTGGAACGAATTCGATGGAAGCGGAAGCCGGGAAGGAATCATCACCGAGGTTCATGAAGACCATGCGATCATGGAAGCAGACGGCATGCACCTTTGGATCGACGATGACACGGCAGAGATGTTCAGCTAAGAAAACGGGGAGGGAAACCTCCCCGGATAAACACATAAATCCTCCAGATCAGGGGGCAGATGATCGTGTACTTTAGCCGCTTGATAGTATCCGGCAGTGACGGTAATATACAGCTACCAAAACGAAAGGGGCAAAGAACATGGAACACTACACTTACGAGATCACCTTTACACGGCTGGATGGACAGCCGGATGAAATCCAGCAGCACACCGGCGAGGAGCTGGCAAGAGAATGCTTCCGGCTTTTCGATGAGCCGGACAGCGCAGAGATGTACAGCAAAATTGAACTTAGCCGCCATGACTGGGAGACAGGCATGGATAAGATTCTGGAAACGATGACACTTTGAGAGGAGAACAAAAACATGACCTACACAAAAATCAACCTTTATCTTGCAAACGGAATTCCAGAGGCACTCAGCAACCTCTGGTACGGAAGCGACAGTGTGGTGGTCGAGATCAGGGATGCCGTTGAGGATGCGAAGAACGGCAAGGACCTTCTGAACCGCATCCAGAAGATGAAGCTCCTTCGGAAATTCACCCTCGACAGGGAGAACGACAAGCGCATCCGCTTCAAGGGAACAGACTGCTGGGGCAACGTAAGCTACCTCGAAATCATCCGCTAAAGGCAAGACCGACAGGCGCAAGGGGCTGGAAATGACCAGCCTTTTGCTCGTGTCTGTCTTCCGAAAGCTGGCATGAAAAGCACATAAATATGACAATTACAGGATTGAATGATCGTGTAGTTTAGCCGCTTGATAGTGTTTCGAGGTGACGGTAATATACAGTCACCGAAAGGGGAAAACAACAAAAACGGAGGATATGACAATGACGAAGAACGAAGACCGCATCAATAAACTTTTCAAGGAACTGGTACCGGATACGGGCAAGGCAGACAGCCTAGCAGGGGAGTTGGTAAGGGCAATGAGCCGCATCGGATACCGCTTTTACAACGACGGCGACCAGCTGGGCATCGGCTACGGCAAGGAAACCTGCAACCCTGCAGGGCGGTTCCTTGGAGCCAAGGGCAACGACAAAATCGCAAAGCTGACTGCAGATGCCTGGGCAGTCTACAGTGAGGAAGCCTACGAAAAGGTTCTGGACATCCTTTGCGGAGCGGTTGCCGACTATGTTGAGCAGAACCCAGACCTTAGAAACCAGCCGACAGAAGATATGTGGGACTTCAAGGATGAGGAAGAAGACCAGGATGACAGCTGGGATGAAGAGGAAGATGACTGGGGCGAAGAGGAAGATTACGAGGACGAAGAAGACTACTAAGCCAGAGAAACACATGGGGCTTGCCGGTAACGGCAGCCCTTTTCTTCTGCTGTAATACGCACAGTTCCGGGCGGCTATCTTTGTGTAGTATAGCCGCTTGATAGTGTGTGACATAGACGGTAATATGCACATACCGAAACGGAAAACCAAGAAAAACGGAGGAAACCACCATGAAGAAGAACATTACCAAGGAAGAAGAAAAAGCCCTGCTGGAGATCGCCAAGCGCCTGATGGCAGCGGTAGACAGTCGGGGCGATCTGGAAGCCCGCGACAATGACAGCGAGGACTTTATTGAGGTTCCGGTTTGGAGCATCCAGAAAGCAATGGAGGAAGCCTACCTGCTGGGACGGATGAACAGATAAACCGACAGCCCCCGACACAGCCCCACACAGGGGCTTGTGCCACGGGGGGCAAAACAATCCGAAGGAACCGACAACGCCCCAGACAGGGGCAGACGTGGCGGCGTGGAGGAAGGGAAAGCACACATGGAAGAACGGATGATGGATGTCATCGTGGAAATCTACAACCACATGGATGACAGCGATAAGGATGCCTTCACGCTGGAGGATGCCGAGGACATGGTAGCAGACCAGATCAGGATGGATAAGGAAGCCGGACGGGAGCCGCTGGCATATGACCCGCAGTTCTTCTACGACACCATAGTGAAACTCATGGAGCAGGACGCAGAGTGATGTACATTCTGCCTGGTATTCCGGGCGGAAGATCGTGTACTTTAGCCGCTTGCTATCCTTTGCACCTGACGGTAATATGCACATACCGAAAGGGAAAAGCCCCAAGGGAAAAACGAAAACACGGAGGAATTCACCATGAAAAAGCATTTGATCGACTTTCCAGAAAACAACATCAGCATCGAGAGCTTCTACGACCGACTCAGACCTTGCTACGACAGCATCATGCAGTTCGGTGACCGGGTTCTGGTTGCCAAAATGAACTGGAACGGCATGCTGGAGGGAGCGGTATACGGCTTTGTGGAAGACCCGGAGGAAGGCTGGTCACCGATTGAGTGCCGACTGGAGCTTCTGAAGATTTCCGATGAGACCTACACGGATGCCGGTCACGCGATCGAGTGGTGCATCAAGAACGCACACTGAAAAAGGGCAGAGCTCCTTCGGGGGCTTTTGCTCGTAGTGGCGGATTCTTCCAGTGTGGAAATACACATAAATCCGACAAAAAGAGGTGTGTATGATCGTGCAGCATAGCCGCTTGCTATGTCCGGGCAGTGACGGTAATATACAGTCACAACGAAGGGAAAAGCCCTACGGAAAACAAAACGCACGGAGGATACAGACCATGACGAACAAAGCAAAAACCTACCTTAAGAACATTCAGGAAGCCGACACCGAGAAGAAGCTGATCGGTATCGAGATCGCCTTCAAGCAGGACATGACCCTCAGCTGCAACGACCTCGGAAGCCTTTGCAGGGCGGCAGAGGACAGGCGGTACAGCCTGCGGAACAACGAGGAGACGCTGAAGCTGAAGCAGTTCCTTTTCTTCCGGACGAAAGCGGAGATGGATGCCTACCACGATATGAGCCGCAAGCCGGAAGACTGGACGGCAGAGGAAATCGAGCAGCAGAGAAGCCGCTTTTGCAGCATCTGGCAGGTCATCGAGGAAGCGGAGTTGGTCGATGAATACGAGGTTTGGAAGGAAGCCAACCCCAACGCATAACAGCACCAAAAGGTACACGCCCCGAAAAGGGGCTGTGCCTCGTATCCGATGTGTTTTATATAAAGTTGCCGAAATGGGAAACTATTTGCTTTTTATAATGAAAAGTTTCCTGCTTGGGAAAATGCTATTACAAGGACTTCTTTGGAGGTCCTTTTTCTTTACCCATTTTTGCAGAAAGGAGGAGATGCCAATGGCTACCAGAGGCAGAAAACCAAAGCCGACCGCCATGAAGGAACTGGAAGGTAATCCGGGCAAGCATCCGCTGAACACCAGCGAACCGAAGCCCAATAAGAAAGCACCAGCCTGTCCGAAGTGGCTGGAGCCGGAAGCAAAGAAAGAGTGGCGTAGACTTGCCAAACAGATGGAAGCCATCGGCATCCTGACCGAAGTGGACATGGCGGCCTTTGCCGGTTACTGTCAGGCGTATGCCCGATGGAAGGAGGCAGAGGAGTTCATCACCCAGCACGGCACTATCGTCAAGACCCCGTCCGGGTACTGGCAGCAGGTGCCGCAGGTGTCCATCGCCCAGACCTATCTGAAGATCATGAACAAGTTTGCAGAGCAGTTCGGTCTGACCCCGTCCTCCCGAAGCCGGATCATTGCTTCGGACGGCGGTCCTGCGGATGCAGCTGATGAGATGGAGAATCTGCTGGGAGGAGGTGGAAGCTGATGGCAGAGTGCAGCCCCCAAAACTATCCGAAACTGAAGGACTACAAACCCAGCCGGTTCATGCTTCCGACCTGCCATTACGATGCCGCAAAAGCAGACCGGGCGGTGACCTTCATCGAAAACCTGCGTCATACCAAAGGCAAGTGGGCGGGCAAGCGGTTCTGGCTGCTTCCTTGGCAGGAGCAGATCATCCGGGATGTGTTCGGCATCGTGGATGAAAAGGGAAACCGTCAGTTTCGCACGGCTTATGTCGAAATAGGTAAGAAAAACGGCAAGTCCGAACTTGCCGCTGCGGTGGCCTTATATCTGCTTTTTGCCGATAATGAGCCATCTGCCGAAGTCTATGGTGCGGCGGCTGACCGCCAGCAGGCATCCATTGTTTTTGATGTTGCCCACCAGATGGTGCAGATGACCCCGGCACTTTTGAAACGGTGCAAGATCATGGCAGCCACCAAGCGCATCGTGAACTACGGGAACGCAGGATTTTATCAGGTTCTGTCTGCCGAAGTTGGTACGAAGCACGGTCTGAACGTGTCAGGTCTGGTGCTGGATGAGGTTCATGCCCAGCCAAACCGAAAACTCTACGATGTCCTTACTAAAGGTTCCGGTGATGCCCGTGAGCAGCCGTTGTTCTTCCTGATCACCACGGCCGGCACGGACAAGGAGAGCATCTGCTACGAGCTCCACATGAAAGCCCTTGACCTGCTGGCTGGACGTAAGATCGACCACACCTTTTATCCTGTGGTCTATGGACTGACAGATGAGGATGACTGGCATGATGAAGCCAACTGGTATAAGGCAAATCCCTCATTGGGGCAGACCATTCAGATCCAGCGTGTCCGGGATGCATATCAGGAAGCACTGGATAACCCGGCAGAGGAGAATGTGTTCAAGCAGCTTCGTCTGAACATGTGGGTGTCCTCGCTGACCCGGTTTATCCCGGAACACATCTATGACCTCGGCAATCAGCCAATCGATATGGAAGCACTTAAAGGCCGTGACTGTTATGGAGGACTGGACTTGTCCAGCACTGGAGACATCACGGCTTTTGTGCTGATGTTCCCGCCCAGAGTTCCAGAGGAGAAGTACATCATGCTTCCGTTTTTCTGGATACCGGAGGATACGATCCCCCAGCGGGTGCGCAGGGCATCCGTTCCGTATGATGTCTGGTATCAGCAGGGCTACCTGATGGCGACCGAGGGCAATGTCATCCACTACGGATTTATCGAAAAAGTCATTGAGGAGCTGGGCAAGACCTATCACATTCTGGAAATTGCCTTTGACCGATGGGGTGCGGTGCAGATGACCCAGAACCTTGAGGGGATGGGATTTACGGTCGTGCCTTTCGGTCAGGGTTTTAAAGATATGAGCCCGCCTACCAAAGAGTTCTACAAGCTCCTGATGGAAGGGCGTATTACCCACGGCGGCAACCCGGTCATGGCATGGATGGCGGGGAATGTGGTAGTGGATACCGACCCGGCAGGCAATATCAAGCCGACAAAGGCAAAATCGCCGGAGAAGATCGATGGTATCGTCGCTGCGATCATGGCACTGGACCGCTGCATCCGAAACGAAGGACAGCAGCAGGGAAGCGTCTATGACGAACGTGACATGATCGTTTTTTGATATGAAGATTTGGAGGAAAACACAATGAAGTATCTGATGAGTGCAGAATGGTGGAAGGCAGCCGGTATCCGTGCTGCAAAGACAATGTTCCAGACCGGCGCGGCCCTGGTCGTGACACAGATGCCCAGCGGCACGGTGGACTGGATGGCGGTCGGCAGTGCAGTGATCGTGGCAGGTGTTGCGTCCCTCGGTACCAGCCTTGCCGGTCTGCCGGAACTGGAAAAGGGGGATAAGGCTTAATGGGATTCTGGGAATGGATGGGGTTTGAGAATCCAAGGGATTCTCCAAAAACAGAACAGCCAAAAGAAGGTCTGCCGAAGGTCACGGATAACGTCCGCGATTCCGGGCAGACCTTTGTGTTTGGCCGCTCCAATGCCGGGGAGCAGGTGGATGAGAAAGCAGCCATGCAGATCCCGACTGTGTATGCCTGTGTCCGTCTGCTGGCAGAGTCCATTGCGGCACTGCCGCTGCATCTGTACCGGATGACAGACGATAACGGCAACAAGGAAAAGGCGAGGGATCATCCGCTGTATAAGATTCTGTATCGCCAGCCCAACCCGGAGATGACATCCTTTGTCTTCTGGGAAACACTGATGACCCACCTGCTCCTCTGGGGCAACGCTTACGCACAGATCGTCCGGGATGGCAAGAACACGGTGCTGGGGCTGTATCCGCTTTTGCCGGAAAATGTCGAAGTCGACCGAGATGAGAGTGGCGAGCTCTACTATATCTACCACGCCTACACGGATGAAGTTCCGGGAGAGCAGAATAAAGATCTCTACTTTCGCCGGGACGAGATCTTCCATGTGCCGGGGCTTGGGTTTAATGGTCTGATCGGTTTCTCACCGATCGCCATGATGAAGAACAGCCTCGGTACTTCCATTGCGGTGGATAAGTACGGTTCTTCTTTCTTCAAGAACGGCGCACAGCCCAGTGGTGTGCTGGAACATCCCGGCGTTGTGAAAGACCCGAACCGTATCCGGGATAGCTGGGAAGCGGCTTATGGTGGCGCAGCGAACGCCCATCGTGTGGCAGTGCTGGAAGAGGGCATGGCCTACAAACCGATTTCCCTGCCGCCGGAAGACAGCCAGTTTTTGGAAACGAAGCAGTTTTCCGTGACGGAGATCTGCCGCATCTTCCGTGTGCCTCCGCATCTGGTAGCCGATCTGTCCAGAGCCACATTCTCCAACATTGAATACCAGTCGCTAAACTTCGTGATGCACTCCCTGACTCCGTGGCTTGTCCGCATCGAACAGGGCATCATCAAGGATCTGCTGCTGGAGGAGGAGCAGGATACCTACTTTCCAAAATTCAATGTGGACGGTCTGCTTCGTGGCGACTACCAGAGCCGGATGAACGGTTATGCGACCGGCATCAGCAACGGCTTCCTCTCTCCGAATGATGTGCATCGTCTGGAGAACATGGATCTCATCCCGGCAGAGGAGGGTGGTGACGACTACTACCTGAACGGCGGCTATGTGAAGCTGAAAGATGCAGGAGTGGCACAGCAGAATAAAGCTGCCGCAGTCCAGCAGAATCAGCCCAAACTGACACAGCCAGAGGAACAAGACCCGGAAGAAGAACCTGACAGCGAAAATCGGCTGAGTGAGAGTAAGCCACGAAAGAATGAAAGAAGGAGAACCCGATGAAGAAATTCTGGAACTGGATCAAAAACAGTGACGACACCAGAATCCTCCGGCTGGAAGGTCCCATCGATGAGGAATCATTCTGGGGTGATGAGATCACGCCGCAGATGTTTCGGGATGAGCTGGAATCCGGCGAGGGGGATGTGACCGTCTGGATCAACAGTCCGGGCGGAAATGTGTTCGCCGCTGCCGAGATCTATACCATGCTTAGGGACTACAAGGGCAGCATCACGGTCAAGATCGATGCAATTGCGGCATCTGCTGCATCTGTTGTGGCAATGGCCGGTGATACTGTTCAGATGAGTCCTGTTGCCATGCTGATGATCCATGACCCCAGCACGGTTGCGATGGGCAACACCAAGGACATGGAGAAAGCCATTGAGGTGCTGACCGAAGTCAAGGAGAGCATCATCAATGCCTATGCTGCAAAGAGCGGACTCAGCCACGCTCGTATTGCCAACCTCATGAGCAATGAGACCTGGATGAATGCGAAGAAGGCTGTGGAGCTGGGCTTCGCAGACGAGATCCTCTTTGCAAAGAAAGAGGAGGAGCCGGACAGTGACCCGGCAGACCCGGAGAATCCGGAAGAAGACCCTGACAGTGAACCGGGCGAGGGCGAAGAAAAGAAGCCGTTCCAGAAGGATACGGCAGGGCACCTTTTCTCCAGCCGTCAGATGGATCTAATCGTCCTGAACCGTCTGGGGGTGAAGCCGGAAGACGTAGGTCAGAAGCACACTGAGCCGAAGGAGCCGCCTGCTGACCCGAAACCGTCCGCAGAGCCGACACCTCCGGCCGAACCACCTGCCAATTCCGGCCCTGTCCTTGATCTGGACGGCAAGACCGAGGATGGCAGCATCCCCTACAATATCCTGATGAAACAGCTTGAGTGCATGAAGTGATGTGCATTCAGGCTGTTTTTTATATCACCACAAATCAATCTATGGAGGACAAACACTATGAGTAAGATTCTGGAACTGCGCACCAAGCGCAACACTCTCTGGGAGCAGACCAAGGACTTTCTGGAGAAGAACCGCGGCGAGAACGGTCTGGTAAAGGCTGAGGCCGTGGAGCAGTACAACAAGATGGCACAGGAGGTCAAGGACCTGGGCGCAGAGATCGAGCGTCTGGAGCAGCAGGCACAGATCGAGGCACAGCTGTCTGCACCGACTTCTAGTCCTGTCCACGCTGACCCGAAGAACGGTGCCAAGAAGGATGTCAAGCCGACCGCCACTGCCGAGTATGCCGAGAACTTCTGGAACATGATCCGCAACCGTGGCCATTACGGCGAGGTCCGCAATGCCCTGTCTGTGGGTGAGGACACCGAGGGCGGCTTTACCGTTCCCGATGAGTTCGAGAAGAAGCTGGTGGAGGCACTGGAGGAGAACAACATCTTCCGTGGTCTGGCAACGGTCATCCGCACCAGCTCCGGCACCCGTAAGATCCCCATCGCAGAGGATACCGGTGAGGCAAGCTGGATCGATGAGGGTGAGGAGATCCCGGAGAGCGATACTACCTTCGGCCAGACCATGCTGTCTGCATACAAGCTAGGCACCATGATCAAGATCTCCAACGAACTCCTGAACGATTCTGCTTTTGACCTTGCCACCTATATTGCCCGCCGTTTCGGTGTGCGTATGGGCAACGCAGAGGAGCGCGCCTTTATCACCGGCGACGGTGTGGGCAAGCCTCTGGGTCTGCTGGCAGAGACCGGCGGTGCCAAGGTCGGTGTGACCGCTGCCCAGAAGGATGCCGTTACCTTCGATGAGATCTTCAAGCTCTACTATGCACTGAAGGCTCCGTACCGCAAGAAGGCACAGTTCCTCTGCAACGAAGCCCTGGTGCTGCAGTTGATGACCATCAAGGATAACAACGGCAACTATATCTGGAAGCCGGGTCTGGAGATCGGCAAGCCTGATACCCTGCTGAACCGTCCGCTGAAGACTTCCGCCTTCATGCCGGAGATCAAGGGTGGCAGCAAGGTCATGGCCTTTGGCGATTACAGCTACTACTGGGTGGCTGACCGCCAGAACCGCACCTTCCGCCGTCTGAACGAGCTGTATGCCCGTACTGATCAGGTCGGTTTCCTGACCACCCAGCGTGTGGATGGCAAGCTGATCCTGCCCGAAGCCGTACAGCTTCTGCAGATGGCACCGCAGGGCTAAGAAAGTCTGGAAAGGAGGAGCCGGTTATGGCACTGATCCCGCTTTACGAAGCGAAGACCTATCTCCGCGTGGACAGCAGCGATGAGGATGCCCTGATCGGCATCCTTTTATCTTCTGCGGAGCAGATGTGCAAGGACGTTGGCCGTCTTTCGGAAGACCAGTGGGAGGCAGTCAATGCCGCTGACCAGGATGCCGAGAACGGAGTACAGCCCACAAGGGAACTGGAAGCCCTGCGCAGCACCTGTCGTGTGGCGATTCTGTATGCACTGGGGTATCTCTATGAGCACCGGGACGAAGCTGACCATAAGCAGCTGATGCTGACGCTTCGTTCCATTCTGTTTGCTGTGAGGGAGGGGGTGTTCTGATGATCGAGAAACTGAATGAGCGGATCACAATCGAGAAAAGCACGGTCGTGACCGATAAGGTCGGAAACCATCGGAACACATGGGAGGAATATTTCACCTGTTTTGCCTACGCTTCAACCTATCAGGCGCAGGAAGAAGAGGATGAGGTCACAGCCGAACAGAAGAGCGTGGTGTTTACAGTTCGCTGGTGCAGTGAGACGAGAGGTCTGACTTCCACTGGTTACCGTATCCGCTTCCGGGAGCAGCTCTACAATATCGAATCCGTTGACCCGATGAACTATCAGAAGAAGATCCTGAAGATTCATTGCAGACTGGAGAGGAGGCAGCCGGATGAGCAGAACCGTCAGCATTGATGAGATGGCTGACGCCATCAATGAAGGCTTAAAAGAATATGCAACGCTTGCTTCCACGCAGGTGAAGAGTGCTGTCCGTAAGTCTGCCAAAACGGTCAAAGACCAGATCTCGGCCAATGCACCGTCCAGAACGGGCGCATACAAAGGAAGCTGGGTGGCGACCAAACAGTCCGAATCCAGCCAGAGCCTTCAGATGGTGGTGCATTCCAAGAACCGCTACCAGCTGGCACATCTGCTGGAAAAAGGTCATGCCAAGCGCGGCGGCGGACGGGTGGCAGGAAGACCCCATATCGCTCCGGCAGAGCAGGCCGGCATCGAGCAGCTCCAGTCTCTCATCGAAAAGGCACTAAAGTAAGGAGGAACCAATGACCCACGAAGAAGTAAAAGCTCTGGTGGAGGAGATGGGGCTTCCTTATGCGTATGACCATTTCGCAGAAGGGGAGAGCCCTGATCCACCATTTATCTGCTTCCTGTATCCGAAAGCCGAGAATTTCGGTGCGGACAACCTTGTGTACCACCATTTCAACCGGCTGGACATTGAGGTGTATACCGATTACAAAGACCCGGATATGGAAGCAAGCATTGAAGAGGTCCTGACCGCACACGAACTCTACTATGAGAAAAGCGAGGTCTGGATCGAAACCGAAAAGATGTATGAAGTCCTGTATGAGCTGACCATATAAGCCGGCCGCAGGGCGATAGGAGGAATAACCTATGTCGAAGCAAAGCAATAAGGTCAAATTTGGCCTGAAAAACTGCCATTATGCAAAGGCAACTTTTGACGAAGATGGCAGTGTCACTTACGCAAAGCCGGTCCGCATCCCCGGTGCAGTCAGTCTTTCGATGGATGCCAATGGTGAGATTGAGCCGTTTTATGCAGACAATATCGCCTACTATGTCGTGAATAACAACTCCGGCTATGAGGGTGATCTGGAGATCGCGCTGATCCCGGAGAGCTTCCTCACGGACATCATGCATGAGGAGCTGGATGGAAACGGCGTGCTTGCTGAGAACGCCAACGTGGAACTGGAGCATTTCGCCTTCCTGTTCGAGTTCGATGGTGACCAGCGTCATATCCGCCATGTGCTGTACAACTGTGTGGCAAGCCGTCCGTCCATCGAGGGTGAGACCAATGAGGACAGCAAGGAAGTCAAGACGGACACCCTGAACCTGCAGGCAACCCCTCTGGCAAACGGTTATGTCAAGGCCAAGACCGGTACCAACACCACCGATGATGTCTATAACAAGTGGTACGATGCGGTCTATGAGCCGCAGGCAGAAGCTGTGGACACCGAAGACACCGGTCACACCGAGGAGCCGCAGGGCTAAGTGACCGACACACACCGCAGGGCTTTGGCTCTGCTTACATTATTATAAAGAGGTATACGATTATGAAGAAGATTTTTCCTTTGTTCGCAGTGATCATTGTTCTGGTGCTGGCTATCTGTTCGTTCCACATCATCCCCACCGGCTATACCGGCGTGAAGACCAGCTTTGGCCAGATCCAGGAGACCACCATCCAGAGCGGAAAGCTCAACTTCTGCATTCCTTTTGTGCAGAGCATCCATAAGGTCAACAACAAGCAGCAGGATAAGCACATCGAGGCGCAGGTCTGGGGCGAAGCATCCGACAAGACCCCGGTGTATGCGGCGGATGTGATCGTGACCTATCAGGTGCTTCCTGAGAAGAGCGCATGGCTGTATGCGAATGTGTCCGACATCAAGAATCTGGTCGGTGACGAACTGGTGGCATCGGCAATCAAGTCTGCGATGGCAGAACTTGGTCCCAATGAGGTAACCAACCGTACCAAGATCGAGCCTCTGGCACAGCAGAAGCTGGCAGAGTCCCTTGTGCAGAAATACGGCGATGATGTTGTGTTTGTGAACAAGGTCGTCATCAACGACATGAATTTCGAGGATGCCTACAACGACGCCATCCAGCAGAAGTCCATTGCACAGCAGAATGCTGACAAGCAAAAGATCGAGAATGAAGCTGCCATTGCCAAGGCGGAAGCGGATAAGCAGGTGGCGATTACCAATGCAGAGGCAGAAGCACAGAAAACTTCCATTGCCGCAGAAGCACAGGCAGAGGCAAACCGCAAACTGGCAGAAAGCCTGTCCGATACGCTGATCGATTACCAGAAGATCCAGAAGTGGGATGGCAAGCTGCCCACTGTGAGTGGCGGTAATGCACTGGTCAGCATTGACCCGGCAGAGTAAGAAACACGATATACGGCAGGGCTTCGGCTCTGCCAATTTTACATGAAATTTTGGAGGATTACGATTATGGCAGTTACAAAGAAAATCGAAATCGATGGCAAGGAAGTCACCTTTAAGGCAAGTGCCGCTGTGCCTCGCCTGTACCGCATCAAGTTCGGCCGTGATATTTACAAAGACCTGCGTCAGCTGGAAAAGAGCGTGGGAGAGAATGATGAGGACAATTCCAACCTCGATTTGTTCAGTCTGGAGATGTTCGAGGATCTGGCATGGCTGATGGCCCGTCATGCAGACCCGGCAAAGGTGCCGGACAGCCCGGAGGAGTTCCTGGACCAGTTCAATACCTTCTCCATTTACCAGATCCTGCCCCAGCTGATCGAACTGTGGGGCCTGAACGTGCAGACGGAGGTGGAATCCAGAAAAAACCTCGAAAAAGTGAGCGGGAAATGACCACCCCGCTCTTTCTGCTGCGCTGTGTACAGCTCGGTATCAGCATCGCCGACCTCGACCTGCTGACCATCGGGTTGGTCAATGATATGTTCACGGAGCGGCAGAACGACGACTATCCGTACAAAGAGCTGGCTTCGCAAAGTGATTTTGACAAATTTTGACAGAATAAAACTCGACGAGCGTGCATATATTAAGCATGAAATAAGCACGCTCGTTTGATTTTACTTGACTATCGTGCTTATTTCGATTACAATATAAGCACGGAAGGATGGTGATTCTATGAATGAGATGACAAGATTAGTTCAAAATCATGATTACCTTACGCCGAGAATTGCGGGAAAATCTGGAATTTCAAAATTTAAGTTTTACAAATATGTTCGAGAAAACGGATTGGAGCCGGTCAGCCGTGGTGTTTATTCTACGGGAGCGGATTGGGTCGATGAGTTGTATGTGCTTCATAAGAGATGCCCGAATGCTGTTTTTTCACATGACGAGGCTTTTTATTATCATGGTCTGACAGACAGAGAACCATTTGTCCACACACTTACCATATACAGCGGTTACAATGCGCATCGGCTTACAGCGGATGGAAGTTGTAAAGTATATACGGTAAAACGGGAATTACTGGATGTCGGAAAGATCATTGTGAAAGACAATGACGGGAATATGATTCCGATGTATGACCTGGAACGAACGATTTGTGATCTGATGAGAAGTCGGAGCAGTATTGAAGCACAGGATTTCAATTCCGTTCTGAAGACATATGTTTCCAGAAGAGACAAGGACCTGAATCGACTTATGGAATATGCAAAGTTGTTTCGGGTTGATAATGTAATCCGAAGATATATGGGGGTATTATTGTAAAATGCAGCTGACACCTGAACAGGTTAAGGGAAGAATTAAGAATGTGGCAAAGGAAAACAAGGCAGATGCCAGAACGCTCATGCGAATTTATATGATGGAGCGTTTCCTTGAGAGAGTTGCCAATTCGCAGTATAAAGATAATTTTATCATCAAAGGCGGAATGCTGGTGACGGCAATGGTTGGCGTAGCATTGCGGTCCACGATGGATATCGATACGAGTATTAAAAATCAGAATCTGTCGGCAGAAGATGCCAGACGGATTGTGGATGAAATCAAGGACATCGACCTTGGCGATGGAGTGACCTTTGAGGTTAAGGAAGTTTCCAATATCATGGATGAAATGGAATATCCGGGTATTCGGTTTACCATGAATGCCGTGATGGGAAAACTTGTTACACCGATGAAGATTGATATTTCTACAGGAGATGTTATCACGCCAAGAGCAATCGAGTACAACTATAAATTGCTCTTGGATGACCGTTGCATCAGCCTTTGGTCGTATAATTTGGAAACCATTCTGGCAGAAAAACTTCAGACGGTCCTTGCAAGAGGTCTTTTGAATACCCGAATGAGAGACTTCTATGACATCAAGACACTGCTTTCTATTTACGAGCAGGACATCGATGCTGATGTGCTGAAAAAGGCATTTGAGGCAACCTGTAAGAAAAGAAGCACCGAAAATCTGAAAGAGGAAGCACCCAAAATTATGGCTGCCGTCAGTGATGACGCGCAGTTACATACACTTTGGAAGTCCTACCAGAAGAAATATCCGTATGCTGCTGATATCAGCTATGAGGATATTATGGAGAGCACAATGCTCTTATGGAGTAAAATTCAATAATCGGTAGCAACCCCGTTGGAGAAATCTGACGGGGTATTTTTATACCCATTTTTAGCCTGTCTGCCCCGTGCAGATGGGCTTTTTTCATGCCTGCGAGGAGGTGGTTACGCAAATGGCATCCAGAATCCAGGGCATCACCGTTGAGATCGGCGGCGATACCACAAAGCTCTCCAAAGCACTGGAAAGTGTAAACAAGTCAATCAAGGGGACGCAGTCCGGACTGAAGGATGTCAACAAACTCCTGAAACTGGACCCCTCCAATACAGAACTGGTTGTCCAGAAGCAGAAGATGCTTAAGGATGCCATTGAAGCTACCAAGGAAAAGCTGGCAACTCTGAAGACTGCGGCACAGCAGGCAAATGAGCAGCTTGCCAATGGTGAGATCACCCAGCAGCAATATGATGCCCTCCAGCGTGAGATCGTGGAGACCGAACAGAATCTGCGGTCTTTACAGGACCAGGCGGCTACTACCAATGCGACGCTTGCCAAGATCGATGAAGCTGGAGAAAAGCTCCAGAACATCGGATCTTCTGTGGAGAATGTCGGTAAGAAGTTCCTGCCGGTGACTGCCGCTGTAACGGGTCTTGGTACGGCAGCAGTAAAAACCGCAGCCGATTTCGATTCCGAGATGAGTAAGGTATCTGCCATTTCCGGTGCGACCGGGGATGACTTTGACCAGCTCCGTGCGAAAGCCCGTGAAATGGGTGCAAAGACCAAGTTCTCTGCATCCGAGGCAGCTTCGGCGATGGAATACATGGCCATGGCCGGATGGAAGACTTCTGACATGCTGAACGGCATCGAGGGCGTCATGAACCTCGCGGCCGCTTCGGGTGAAGACCTCGCTACGACTTCAGATATTGTTACCGATGCCCTTACCGCGTTCGGCTTATCCGCTGCGGATTCTGGGCATTTTGCCGATATCCTCGCAGCCGCTTCCTCCAATGCGAACACCAACGTCTCCATGATGGGCGAGACGTTCAAGTACTGTGCGCCTATTGCCGGTGCGCTGGGGTTCTCGGCAGAGGATACCGCAGAAGCCATCGGACTTATGGCAAACAGTGGTATCAAGGCTTCACAGGCTGGTACTTCCCTTCGTACCATCATGAATAACCTTTCCGGTGAAGTGACCTTTGTGGGTAAAAACATCGGTGAGGTCACGATTGCAACCAGCAATGCAGATGGCAGCATGAGAAGCCTGAACGACATCCTTGCAGACTGCCGTGTGGCATTCTCCGGGCTGTCGGAATCTGAGAAGGCCGCCAACGCAGAGGCATTGGTCGGCAAGAATGCGATGTCCGGCTTTCTTGCCCTGATGAATTCCAGCCAGTCGGATATCGATAAAATAAGCAGTGCCATTGAAAACTGCGATGGCGCATCTGAGAGCATGGCAGAGACCATGCAGGACAATTTAAATGGTCAGCTCACCATCCTGAAATCTCAGCTGGAGGAGCTGGCTATTTCTTTTGGCGATATCCTGATGCCGACCATCCGTAAGATCGTATCTGCCGTGCAGCAGTTCGTGGACAAGCTCAACAGCATGGATGAAAGTACCAGGGAAACGATCATCAAGATCGGACTTCTGGCAGCATCCATCGGTCCGCTGCTCATTGTGCTGGGTAAGACCATATCGACCGTCGGCACAGCGATGCGGGGATTCAGTTCTCTTGCAAAGGGTGTCCGGCTTCTTATCACCCATGTGGGCAGTGCCAGCGGTGTGTTCAGCAAGCTGGGTGTGGTTCTGGGTGGTCTGTCCGGGCCGGTCGTAGCAGTGGTGGCGGTCATCGGCACACTGGTGGCGGCGTTCATGAACCTCTGGAACACCAACGAGGAGTTCCGTACTGCCATTACCGGTATCTGGAACGACATCGTTTCAAAGGTGAAAGGCTTCTGCGATCAGCTGACACAGCGGATCAACGGGCTGGGCTTTGACTTCAAGGATGTCACCGAGGTACTGAAAGCTGTCTGGGATGGCTTCTGTCAGGTGCTTGCACCGCTGTTTGAGGGAGCTTTCCAGAATATTGCCACCATCCTCGGCGTTGTTCTGGATACGCTACTTGGTCTGTTCGATGTCTTTTCCAATGTGTTCTCCGGCAACTGGAGCGGCGCATGGGAAGCGGTAAAGGGTATCTTTTCCAGCATCTGGGATGGCGTGAAGTCCATTTTCTCCACGACCCTTACTGCTCTGAAGAGTGCGCTGGATGTGTTCCTTGGGCTGTTCGGTACGGACTGGCAGACGGTCTGGGGCAGTATCAAGAGCTTCTTCGAGACTGTGTGGAGTGGAATCAGCAGCTTCTTTTCAAACACAGTTTCCGCTATCCAAAGTGTAGCAACGACTGTATTTACAGCAGTGTCTGGATTTTTCACCACCGTCCTTACGAGTATCCAGACGACCTTCAGCACCATCTGGACTGCCATTTCCACAGCAGTTTCTTCTGTGATGAATACGATCCATACCACGGTGACAACTGTGTGGACGGCAATCTCGACCGCAATCTCTACGGTCATGAACTCCATCAGTACGACGATTACTTCGGTGTGGAACGGCATCTACAACACCATGAAACCTCTGCTGGATGCGTTCAAATATCTGTTTGAGACCATCTGGCAGGCAATCCAGATCCTGATCGGCGCAGCACTGACCGCGATCCAGACGAAGATCACTTCCATCTGGAACGCCATCGTCGCTTTTGTGACTCCGATGTTGACCAGATTGCAGACGACTTTCTCTACAGTTTGGTCAGCGATTCAGACAGCCATCTCCACGGTGCTGACAGCAATCCAGACCGCAGTGACGACGGTATGGAATGCCATTGTATCGTTCTTGACTCCGCTGCTGACTGGCATTCAGACCCGGATGAGTACGGCATGGAATGCGATCAAGACGGTCATTTCGACTGTCCTTTCTGCGATTCGGTCCACGGTTTCTTCTATCTGGACTGCCATCAGCAGCAAGATCTCCGGTGTGGTAAATGGCATCAAATCGGTGGTTTCTTCCGGCTGGAATGCCATGAAGTCTTCGGTATCGTCCCTCAGTAACAGCATCAAAAGTGCGGCGACCACAGCTTTTAATTCCATGAAATCCGGGATTTCCTCTACGATCTCCGGTATCAAGTCCACCATCACGAACGGCTTTAACAGTGCAGTTTCCTTTATCAAGGGGTTGGCTGGACAGGCATTCTCGTGGGGCTCTGACATGATCGGCAACATTGTGTCTGGTATCCAGTCGAGGATTCAGGATGTGGCAAGTGCTGTATCGGGAGTGGCAGACCGTATCCGTTCCTTCCTGCACTTCTCTGTGCCGGATGAAGGACCTCTGGCAGATATGGAAAGCTGGATGCCGGACTTCATGCAGGGTCTGGCAAACGGTATCACGACCAACACCAGCCTTGTGACTGCGGCGGCGGAGAACCTGTCCACCACGCTGTCTACCTCCATCACCAACTCCATGAGGGGTGTGGAACAGGCATACAGTAAGAGCTGGGCAGCCATCAGCCAGACGGTGAAAACCGGAACGGCAGGTGTAAGTGCTGCGATGAGATCCGCATGGAGTTCCATTACGACCAGTACCGCCAGCACATGGAATACCATCAAGTCCAGTATCCAGAACAGCTTCTCGGCGGTGAAATCCAATGTGACCTCTGCGACAGCAGCAGTGAAAACGTCCATGACCAGTGCATGGAATGCGGTGAAGTCGCTGACAACGACCAGCTGGAACGGAGTTAAAACGGTCATTACCACAGCGTGGAACGGGATTAAATCCCTTACCACCTCTGCGACCGCTTCTGTAAAAACGTCCATGACCAGCGCATGGAATGCGGTGAAAAACCTGACGAATACCAGCTGGAATGGTATCAAAACAGTCATCACGACTGCATGGAACAGCATCAAGAGTCTTACAACTTCCTCTGTATCCGCAGTTCGCAGTACGGTCACAAGCGGCTGGAACACACTGAAATCTACCACGACCTCTGCCTTCAACAGCATCAAGTCCACGGTGTCTTCGGCAATGTCCAGCCTGCGCAGCACGGTTTCTTCCGGTGTTGCAAGTATCAGGAGCAGTTTTAACTCGCTCGGTTCGATTGCTTCTTCGGCATACCGCTGGGGTGCAGATATCTGTTCCCAGATGGCGTCAGGTGTCCGGGCAGCAGCCGGTTCCGTGATCGCAGCGGCAGAAAATGTCGCAAGCAGGGTCAGAAGTCTGCTGCATTTCTCTGTACCAGATGAAGGACCTCTGTCCGATGCAGATACCTATATGCCGGACTTCATGAAGCTGCTGGCGACCGGCATTAAGAAAAATGTCAAGTCGGTGGTGAAAGCCGTGCAGGGACTTGCCGGGTCTATGAGCAACAACCTCACGACCCCGGTAGATTCTCTGGGCGACTGGATGGATTCCGTGGTCGGCAGTTTTGCTACCACGATCAAGAAAAGTCAGAGCGGTATCGGTAGTGCTGCAAGGAATGTGGGCAGCGGTATCCAGTCCCAGCTGATGTCCGGACTTTCCGGTCTGAAAACACAGTTCCAGCAGATCTGGACTGACCTGCAGGGTATCACCAAAACCGCAGTCGGCGGCATGAGCGATGAAGTGAAGCAGGGCTTTGCGGATATGAAGGATTCCATTGGAGAGCTGAGTTCTCAGACCAGTTCCCTTGGAAATGCGATCCGCAGTCTTGGCGATACCTTCAACTCGGATTTCCTAAAGAGCCTGGGCAACGGCATCAGCAAGGTCGGTGACACGGTCAATACGGTCACGGGGGTTGTGGACAAGCTCGGCTCCATGAAGAACACCATCGGAAATCTCGGAAATACGATGCAGAACCTTGGCAATGTCCTCGGTACAGAGAACGGCGGTGGTCTGTTGTCCAACATCGGAGATTTCTTGTCGAAGATCGGCAGTGCAGATGGAGGTCAGATCGTGTCGAAGTTTGGCAATCTGATCTCTGGGCTGACCTCTAAAATGGGCGGTCTGGGAGAGGGAATCTCCGGCATCATCTCGAAGCTGGGAAGCCTTGGCTCCAGCGGTGGGGGAATCCTGTCGAATCTGGGCGGGCTGCTTTCCGGTGTAGTGTCGAAGATCGGCGGCTTAGGCGGCAGTCTTTCTGGGCTTCTGTCTGGTGTGGGTTCCACATTGGGCGGAATTGCTGGTTCTGCCGGTTCCGCAATCGCAGGACTGTTCGGCTCGGTTGGCACGACCGTATCCGGTCTGGCTGCTGGTGCGGGATCGGCTCTGGCTGGTATCGCTTCCTCGGCCGGAGGAGTGCTTGCTTCGGCAGGTACAGCACTGGCCGGTCTTGCCGGTCCTGCAGGTATCGCAGTGGCAGCAGTTGGTGGCATCGGTCTTGGACTGACGAGCCTCTGGAAAAACTGCGATGGCTTCCGGGAAGGTGTCACAAATATCTGGAACAAAGTTACGTCGGTATTCTCGAATGGAGTAAACGCCATCAAGAACGGTATTTCTAATGCGGCTTCTGCTATTGGCAATGTGGCATCGTCCATCTGGGGCGGTATCAAGAACGTGGCTTCTTCGGCAGTCAGCTGGGGCAAGGACATCGTTGGCGGTATCGCGGGCGGCATCAAGAAAGGCGTGAGCTGGGTCGGCAATGCGGTCAAGAGTGTGGCAAATGGCATCCGCTCGTTCCTGCACTTCTCTGTGCCGGATGAAGGGCCGCTGGCAGATGCCGACACCTATATGCCCGACTTCATGAAGCTGCTTTCCGGCGGCATCAAGAAAGGCGAAGGCGGACTGATCAGCCAGATCAGGTCGATGGCAGCAAAGGTACAGCAGGGTATGGAGGGCATCAGCTCCTTCAGTCTGCCGGAACTGACCTTGCCACATTTCGATGGCTCCGGCTGGAACTTCCCGCAGGCGGCTCTGGCCGGAGGTGGCACCACCCGGACGACCAACCTTGGCGGTGTGTATATCACAGTCAACGGTTATAATGCCCGGAGCGACGATGAACTCGCACAGACCGTTGCCGATAAGATCAACGGCATGATCCATGAGGATGATTCGGTCTTCAAGTAAAGGAGGAGATGCGTATGGGCTATAACACCCCAAAGCAAACAGTATCACAGTTTCAGTTAAAAGACAGATATGCCAGACAGTATCTGTCGTTTGCCGGGAAGTCCAGCAAAGACTTCCTATTATATTTGTCTGGTCCCGGTGTGTATGATTCCCCGGCTGCGGATGTGGAGAGCACCTCCGTACCCGGCAGGAACGGAGACATCCTCACCGAGAATGCAAAGGCAGGCCGCCGCAGGTATCAGAACGTGGATATCAAGTATAAGGCATTTTTCTTCAACGGACTGCCAGCTAAGACAGCAGCAGTCAAGGCATGGCTTCTGTCGCCGGTGGGGTATCAGAAATTGCAGGATACCTACGACCCGGATTTCTTTCGGATGGCGGTCTGCAAGGATGCCCTTGCTTTTGATGTGACTGCTCAAAAAGCCGCTGAGATGGAGCTGGCATTTAACTGTAAGCCCCAGAGGTGGAGCGTGGACGGGCAGCGGACGATCCGGCTGGATGGCAGGTCGACCTTAAAGAACCCCTTCGCTTTTCCTGCACAGCCCATCTTCAAGGTTTACGGAGACAGCGGCGGCGAGCTGTATGTGGGGGAAGAGAAGATCACCATCCACAGCATCAAAGACTATGTGCTGCTCAACTGTGAGACGCACAACGCTTACAACGCTTCCGGCTTCTGCAATGAGACCATCCTTTCGGATGACTTCCCGGAACTGCCGGAAGGAAAGACACAGATCACATGGACAGGCGGTATCACGGCGGTGGAAGTCATTCCCCGTTGGTGGACGCTCTGAGGGGAGGTGCAGCCAGTGATCCCATGTTTATATGATTCCAGAGAAATGAAATTTGATAATAACGGCATTGGAAAGCTGGCAGATGCACAGTCTTGTACCGTGACTGAAAAACGAAACGGCAGCTATGAGCTGAAGCTCATCTGTCCGGCAGATGGCATCCACGCTGAGATGCTAGAGGAGGGAAACGTCATCCTTGCCAAACCATCTGATACGATGCAGCCGCAGCCGTTCCGAATCTACAAGATCACTACTCCGATCGATGGAAAGCTGGAAGTTCAGGCACGGCATATTTCCTATCAGCTCAACTTTATTACAGTTTCCCCGTTCTCAGTGAGTGGGTGCGCAGGAGCGGTGCAGGGGCTGAAAAGCCATGCGGCTTCCGACTGTCCGTTCTCAGTTTGGACAGATGTGGCATCCAGTGCGATGTTTACTGTGTCCGTTCCGGCATCTTTCCGTAACTGTCTTGGCGGTATGGATGGCTCGGTATTGGATACTTTTGGAGGAGAGTTCGAGTGGGACCGCTACACAGTCAAGTTTCACAGAGCCAGAGGTGCGGACCACAACGTTCATATCGTCTACGGCAAAAATCTGACGGATTTCAAGATGGAGAAATCCATCGAGAATACCATTACAGGAGTGCATCCGTACTGGGTAGACAACGAAACGCAGGCGGTTATGGAACTGCCAGAAAAAGTGGTCATGGTCAGCCGAAAATCTGTGCCGTATCAGAAGATTACGGTGCTGGACTGCACCAGTGCCTTTCAGGAAAAGCCATCGGAAGCGGCTTTGCGAGAGTATGCACAGGACTATATTGATACGACCAGCCTGACAGAGCCGGAGGTCGACATTAAAATCGACTTCATTCAGCTTTGGAATACACCCGGATATGAGGATGTTGTACAGGCAGAACAGGTCTCGCTCTGTGATACGGTTCATGTGTATATCTCGAAGCTGGGCATTGAAGCCAGTTCCAAGGTTACAGAAACCGAATATGACTCGCTTTTGGAACGGTATAACAGCATCACGCTGTCGAATTCTACGGTCAGCAGCCGAAATTCCTCCCTGACAAGCTCCCTTAACAGTATCCGAAATACAGCAACCGCCGCATACGATACCGCAGTCCGTGTGGAAACAGCAGTGGGAGAGCAGATGGGCGGCATTTCGGCCTCCATTATCTATGATGGTGCGTTGTTTGCTGCACTGTTCGGCCTTCATTATAAAAATGAGACGGACAGTAAGGGGAATACGACTCGGTACGCATTCAACGCAGCAACTCTGAAACAGTCAACGATTGCGTGGAAGAATAGCCCGGCCGGATTTTTTGTTTCCACAGATGGCGGGAAGACATGGGGATATGGCTGGGAGTCAGATGATTCCGCAGTCAAAACAGCAATCCTGCTGGAGCAGACACTCAAGGAACTGGACGACCGTTACAAGAAAGCAGCCGAGCTTTCCGAGGAGTTGCTGGAGGAACTGGATGAGCGGTACAAAACAGCGACCGCTATTTCTGTAGAACTTCAGAAAACGCTCGATCAGCGGTATGAAACGGCAAAGAAGCTGTCCAAAGAACTGTATGAGGAACTGGATAGGCGGTACAGCACCCTCACGGAAATCTCAGATGATTTGCAGAAGGAACTGGACGCGAAGTATCAGCCGTATATCCCTGTGTCCGAAAGTGCGCCGGAAGATCCGACAGAGGATTCCTTCTGGGTCGATAAGAAGAACCTTCGTTTAAAACTGTGGGACGGAGAACAGTGGCAGACGATTGGATATGAACCGGAAGAACCTGATCCAGAGCCAACGGAACCGATCGCACCGACCGAGCCTGAAACCCCGGATACCGAAAAGCCGGGTAGTGAAGATAAGGATACGGAAAACAAAGAGGAAACAGATAATAAGGAGACGGATCAGGAAGGAGGGAGTTCGTAATGGTCACAGGCATTTATCAGGAAGTGGAATTGTCGCTGACGGAGAATCTGATCCCGGTGACGGTTCCGGTCAAGCAGTATGACAACAAGGCGAGAAAAGTTCGCTGTGTTTTGTATAACAACTCTGTGGAATATACCGTGCCGCAGAATTGTATTGTAGCCTGTTCCGGTACCCGTCCGGACGGTACGATCTTCCACTACACGAGTGAAACTGCGCCAGACCTTGTATTCGTTGAGAAGGGGGCAGTTCTCTTTACAATCACGACCTTCATGACGGCGCAGGCCGGACGTTTTCCGCTGGATGTTGTTATGCTCAGCACAGAAGGTGATGTCCTTGGCTCATTCTCTCTTACGTTAAAGGTGGAGAGGGCGGCCATCAATAACGGCAAGATCGCCACTTACACATTTGTAGCATTCCTGAAAGCTGTTCGGGATGGCATCCGAAATCTGTTTATAGACAAGGCAGGCTGCTTTGGCTTTGAGTCGGATGACGGTCTGGGACTGAGTGATAGATCGGAGTCCAGTTCCGTAGAAAAGCTGTGCCGTGAAATCGTGGAAGGATCGATCACGGAGGATGGCTATTTTGCATTTGAAACAAAATGCGACCTTGGGCTGATATTCACAACCGATGAAGAAGGACATCTGGTCGTGGAATATGGCGAGGATGATGTGTCAGTGTAAGGCTGACAGAAAGGGGTAATATGGCAAAATACACAGGCCGCCGGATCGTTCCCAAACATGCAGGCGAATGGGACATCCGGAAAGAATATGAAGAGCTGCAGATCGTACTGGATGCAGACAGCGGCAACAGTTTTATCTCCAATCTTCCAGTGCCGAAAGGAACGGCTCTGAGTGATGAGAAGTATTGGAGCCTGTTCAGCCTGCATAGTGAGCAGATCGCAGAGGCAGAGGAGCATCTGACCCAGACGGCCGAAGATATCCGCTCAGAGCTTTCGGAAACAGAAAACCGGATCAACAAAAATGTATCCGACACGGAAGGCCGTATCAATGAAAGTCTCTCCAGCACAGAAAGTAAGGTAAACACCAGCCTGTCCGAGACAGAAAACCGTGTGACTGCGCGTGTGGAGAATGCAAAATCGGATCTGACTGCAAAAGTCGCAGCGGCAGAGCAGCAGATGAATCAGAACGCCCAGAATGTCGCACAGACAAACAAGGCTCTGAATGCCCGGATGGACCAGATTGCAAAAGGGAGAACCTCTGACACAGAAGTCCTTGATGCAAGAGTGGATTCGGAGGGGAATACCTTTGACAACCTTGGAGCAGCGATCCGTTCCATCTATCCGAAAGCAAAAGAAGGGCTGGATGCACTGCAGGAATCCAAGGTGGATGCAAACTATGATGTGACCGGCGAACTGACAGAAGGCATTACAGTCAACACGATCAACGGAGAAACGCAGAAGTTTGAGCATGTCCAGACGACAGCACTGATCCCGGTAGATACCGCCTGCCAGAAGGTCTACTATACCGGGCAGGTGTTCAACTGGATCGGAGTTGCAGGCTATGATGCCAATGGTACGTTTGTGGCATCCATTCTGGATTCCAGGGACACAGAACAGCCGCAGGAGTACAAAGAAAAGGAATTGGAGATCCCGGAAGGGGTATTCCAGATCCGGGCAAGCTCCTATGCGAAGGACCTGAGCCTGAAGGTGTGCGGAGAGTCTGTAAAGCTGTGGAATCAGGTTCAGAGGGAGCGACAGAATCAGAAAAAGATGGCAATCGAGATCGAAGCACTGCGAAGTGCGGATGATGCACTGGCAAAGGAAACGATGACCAGTTTGAACCTGCCCTTTTTATATGACAGTGTCAGCAATATCTGGGAAGGCAGCAGCCCGGTACTCCAGACCTACTATGTGCCGCTGACTGTTCTGCGAAGTGTGTTTGTACAGGAAATCCAGTTCACACTCCGAACCATTGGGGAGACGACCCTGACTGCCATGCTTGAATCGGAAGAAGGCGAGGTGTTCCGCCAGACGGTAGAACTGGTGAAGGGAGACAACAAGATTGTCCTGCTCCTGCACCGATTTATAGATGAAGGAGCATACAAACTGCGTGTGCGCAGTACAGACAAGGTGCTCTATTATCCGGTGCGCCCGAATACCGGAAAAGAAATCCGCAACGATTTCTTCAGCAATGAACCGTCCGGGAATGTGGAGTATGATTACAAAAACCGCCTGATCGTCTTTATGGGCAAGATCCTGATTGGTACAGGTAAGGTAGATACGACGCTATCCTATTCCGGCATGGCTGCGGATGCCGCCGTGGTAGGACAGGCTTTCAAGGATGAGCGGGAATACACGGATACCCTGGCATCCGGCAAGCTGGATGCAGTCCATAGCCGGAACCTGCTCGACCCTTCCAGGTATCGTCCGGGATGGTTTGCTTTTGTACACTCGTCCATCATTCAGTATCATGCAGACAATCTCCGATATGGTTCCACGGATTATATCCCGGTCAGCGAGAAAGGTCTTGTGACCAAAGGCTCCGGCACGAACGGTGTAACCAGCCAGGTCGTGTTTGACAAGGCGAAGAAGGTACTCCGTTATGTGGATGCCAATGACCAGTACACCTATCAGGAGGGCGATGCCTATGTGATGTTCTTCTATATGGCCTCTTCCGGACAGAAGCTCTGCGTTGTTGAGGGAACGGAGTATGTATACGAAGCATACACGGATTATAAGCCGCTGGATGATCTGAAACAGGAATTGAACTCCCTGCAGACGGAGGCGGATAACCAGAAAAAGCAGCTGACAAATCTGACTGCCCGGCTGGATCAGCTGGTGGCCGTGCCGGAAAAGAAAGACCTCCGCCTTGTTCCGGCGGCTCCGGTGTATACGGTCTGCAATAACCTTATGACCGCCAGAAATTATCATGTTTCAGTCTGGGTGGACCATCTGATCGCAGAGACCGGCTGGAAGGATAGAGCGGCTGGTTTTGGTACGGAGATGGAGGAGCGCTTTAACCTGTATTCACCGTTTACCAACACGGCAGTCAACAGCGGGGAGGATGTTCTGGAACAGACGGTAGAAAAATCGTTTGTGTCAGATGTCTATAAGACGCAGAAACTCAAATTCAAGCACCGCAGCACCTTGGCCAGTATGGGAAAGAACCAGTTCCCGAAGATCCTTGTCATCGGTGACAGTGTGACGGATGGGTATCTGGCTGGTGTTGGGAAAACAGATGCGGATCTTCCAATCCATTATTGGTCGTGGGTGCGCTACCTGTTTGATCTGGACCGCAAGGACGCGAAAGCGGTAGAAACCGAATACCGCTGTCTGATGGTCGGCATGCCGGGAACAGTGAATGGCAAGCATTACGGCTCCTCGTCCTCGTTCAAGCTGGATGGAAAGACGGTTGTGAACTATGCGATGGGTAAGGGCGGCTGGAGTGCAGAGGATCTGAACCTTGCAACTTTTGAGAGCGCATCTAATATTAACCCGTTCTACGATGAAAAGACGAAGGGCTTCTCGCTGAAGGCTTGTCTGGATAAGTACAGGACGTTGGCGGATAACGGCATGACCCGGCTTATCCCCGGCGAAACCGCAGGCACGGAAGTAAAAGATGCTAACGCTTATGACCTGTGCACGCCGACCCATGTGGTGATCAACTTAAACCACAACAGTTCCCTTGCAGAGTACAAAGCCAATATCCCGGATATCGTGAAAACGATCAAGCGTGAGTATCCGGATATCATCGTGATCCTCATGTCCATTGATGAGACCGGCACTTACTTCCCGGCAAAATACCCGGAGTACCGGGCTTCTGAGATCACGCTGGGCGGACTTCACAGCAAGAATGTGAGCATCTACCAGTATTTCTGCGATGAACTGCAGGATGAGGCAAACGGTGTCTATGTATGCAGTGGGCATCTGATCCAGCCTGCCGTGGAGAGTTACCCTACACTGGATTATGTGTCTGCGGATTCGGTCGGCAGACAGAGTGGCAGGGTACTGCACATGGCATACGGCCGGGGTCAGTACGGAGGCCCCAACTGGCATCCGAACAACTACGCACACTGCGCATGGGGCTATCAGCTGTATGCGTTGGTCAAGTATACACTGGCACTACAGGATATGAAGTGAGGCCGGGAATATCCCGGAGAAAGGAAAAGCTATGATGAACCGTAATAATTGTCTGAAAATTCGGGGGGGGGTATCGGATTATCTGACCTGTGCAGTAATCTGATCTCTTCTGTGCTGAGGGGAGGTGTGTTCTATGCCTAAGTATGTTGGCAGACGCATCGTCCCGAAGCATGGCGGCATCTGGGACAAGACAAAAGAGTACGAGGAACTGATCATCGTGCTGTGTCAAGAAACTGGTGTCAGCTATATCTCCAAGCTGCCGGTCCCGGCTGGAACGGAAATCTTTAATGAACACTACTGGTCTGTATGCAGTCAGTTCAGTGAGCAGATCAGGCTGGCAGAGGATCATCTGACTCAGACAGCAGAGGACGTTCATACGGAACTGACAGAAACAGAAAGCCGCATCAGCAAGAATGTGTCCGAAACGGAAGAAAGGGTCACCCAGAAACTCACGGATACGGTGCAGAACGTGAATGACAGCCTGAGTGATACGACCACAACGCTGGCGAAGAAGGTGACAGATGCACAGAAGCAGCTGGAGGATGGACGGACGGCCATGCAGCAGAGTGCAGCATCCCTGAATTCCAGGATGAACAGCATTGCATCCGGTAAGACTACGGACAAGGAGACTCTGGATGCGCGGGTCGATTCGGCAGGAAAGACCTATGACTCATTTGGTGCACACTTACGGTCCAGAGCCGATAAGTTCTATGCCAACGGTATGCCTTTCTCTTATACAGGAGCAGTCAATCTGAATACCACAGAGCATCAGCTGGAGTTTTCTGGGAACTTTATCTATCTGGGTGCGAAGGGGAATAAGCTGTTTACGAAACCAGAGCCGGTTCCATATAACCCGGATGCTCTTTTGACCTATATCTCCTACGATACAGTGGAAGGGACGTTGGTGACAGCGGACTGGTCGGATTCTCCAAAAGAGAATGATATCATCGTTTTTGTAGTGGACTGTAAATATCCGGAACGGTCTTATGGCTACTTTCCGTTCAAGGTGGATGGCAGGATGCCGTTTGGCGACCATACGCTGTCCGGCACGATGCTTCGGGATAAATCGGTGGACGGACAGAAACTCCTGGATGCTACCGTTACAAAGGATAAACTCGCAGATGCCTGTGTAAGCGCGGCAAAACTTGCACGGGATGCGCTGATGTCACAGAGCCTTGAAGTTCCATTCCAGCCCTGTGTCTTTTCAAAAGGAAAATGGGAGATCGTGGATGAAGGAGCCACCATCCATCATTTTTTGACGGAGTATGAGAGCGGGTATTATGGCGGCGGCATTAAAGTTCCCCGTGCGGAGCGGTTTGATAAGCTCTATGTCGAGATGGATTACTGCAACGACCAGCTGATGCACTACTATGTGGTTGGTTCAAAGCTGGTAAACCTTGGGTCGATTGCTTCTACAGATGGAAAACCAAAGAGGATCACGCTTGAAATCCCATCCAAAAAGCTGGAAGATGCCGGGTATAAGGATGACTATATCCAGATCGTGTTCACGAAGAACAGCACCTACGATATGACCATGTCCAACGTAAAGACACATTACTTCAATGTGAAGGGCAGCTACTTTGGGGAAGATTACAGCCTCCTTCATGAGCAGGCTGACACCAATACAAAGGAGCTTGCTGCCTTGTCGGAAAAGGTCAGTGTAAATGCGGATGCGATCAAAACAGCAGATGCGAATATGCAGAACCTTTCCAAAACGATCAGTTCCGTGTCTACGGATATGCAGGTGGTCATGAAGCAGAAATCTGCGTTCACCGGAAAGAAGATCCTGTTTTTGGGAGACAGCATCACGGCACTGAACACATCGGAGCGTGGCTGGGTAAGATACTTCAATGAGATCATCCAGCCGGAGCGGTTTGTAAACCTGTCGGTATCCAGTGCCAGATGGTGCGATTATGAGGACAGCGTTTACGATGGCAACCCGGTCTTTTCCGGACCGGATCAGAACCACAACAATGTCATGGGCAATCAGGTGGAAAAACTCATCCGAGGCAAGGACAAGACCAGCCCTCACTACAAGGAAGTGACTGCCTACGCCGACTTTGATATGATCCTGATCGCCTGTGGTACGAATGATGGTGTTCCTTCCGGCGATATGGAAGGCTCTTTCACTTCAGAGAATGAAATGGTCGCCATCGAAGAGCTGGACCGCAGGGCGTTTGCATCAGCATTCCGGTACAGCATCGAAAAACTTCAGCAGCTGTACCCGGCGGCGAAGATTTATATTTGTACGCCGATTCAGGGCTATATCACGACCCGGAGCTATGCACAGTCCAAGGCGAAAGGCGATTATCTGAAACTTCTTGCCGGCAGGATGTCTCTGGAAGTCATTGATACTTTCTGCTGTGGTATCTGTGACATCTACGAGAAAAAGAATGCCAATGGCCGCTACCTGATTGATGGTCTGCATCCGAATGCGGCAGGCGCAAAGAAGATCGGAGTATTCAATGCCAGTGCAGTGATTGCCAGCTATCGATAATCAAATCCCACGGCTTGTCCGTGTTTTTATATATAATCCATATCAAAGGGCAGCTTCGGCTGTCTATTTTTATTGCCCGGATACGGGCGGAAAGGACGGAATTATGCAGAATGTGATCGACAAGATTGAATGGATGTTCGCAGGCCTGGGTGGTTTCCTGGGCTGGTTCTTCGGCGGGTTTGACGGCTTCCTGTATGCACTTGTAGTGTTCGTGGTCTGTGACTACTTCACCGGAGTGCTGGCGGCAGCAATCAAGCATGAGCTTTCTTCTGAAGTTGGCTTTAAGGGTATCGCCAAGAAGGTATGTATCTTTGTGCTGGTTGGTATTGCCAATATCATTGACACACAGATCCTCCAGAATGGAGCCGCCATCCGCACCGCTGTGGTGTTCTTCTATCTGGCAAACGAGGGTCTGAGCTGTCTCGAGAATGCAGCAGTGATCGGTCTTCCGGTGCCGGAGAAGCTCAAGGAGATGCTGGCACAGCTGAAAGACGAGCGCGATCAGGACAAAATCGACAAGCAGTAATCAACCGGGAGGGGCGATAAGCCTCTCCCACATTTTATTTAGGAGGAACGGACCATGAGTATGAAAGAATATCCCGCAAAGCTGACGACCGGCTACTACCGTGTGCGTGAGGACTGGGAAGATGAAGCATCCCAGCTTGGCGCATATCGTCTGCTGGCGAATGCAAAAGCCAAGTGCGATGAGAATCCCGGCAGCCGTGTGTTTGACAATGACGGCAATGTGATCTACCCGGAGGAGGCTGTGCCGGTGACAGGTGCAGAAGAAGCGGAGGAAAAGCCGGTTATGGACGAGCCGGAAGGGAAAGCACCGGAAGAGGAATCTTCGGAAGAGAAGGACACCCCTGTGACGGATGAGCAGAAAGAGGAAGCCGGAAAGGAAGAGTATCCGACTGCAGAGGAACTCCCGGCAGCGATCGCCTATGGCAAGCTCAAGACTCTTATGAATATCCGGGAAATGCCGGATACCAGTGCAGAGGTTGTGACCATCTATAAGAAGAATACGCTGATCGAGATCGTGGAGTTCTGTGCGGGCTGGCTGAAGATCAAATGCCCGGAAGCAGCAAGTGGTCTGGCTTATGTTCTGAACAGTGCAGACACCTACGCATTTACAGCAAGCAAAATCTATAAGGTGGTTCCTGGAGACAACCTCTGGAAGATTGCAGAGAAGGAACTGGGGGATGGCAGCCGTTGTGCCGATATCCGTGCACTGAACGGCCTGACTTCCAATGCCATCCGGGTCGGCATGAAGCTGCTGATCCCTTAAACACAATAACACAAACACATGAGACTCGGAGTGATCCGGGTCTCAATTTTTTAGGAGGAATCGATATGGGATACACCAATAGTCCACTCGTTGTTTACACCAAACTCTCCCCGAACCATTCCGGGCAGAGAACACACAGCATTGACCGCATCACGCCGCATTGCGTGGTAGGTCAGCTTTCTGCAGAGAGCATTTGCGGATGTTTTACCAGTCCGACCCGTCAGGCCAGCTGCAACTATGGCATTGGCACGGACGGCCGTGTTTCTCTGTGCGTGGAGGAGAAGAACCGCAGCTGGTGCTCGTCCAGCAATTCCAATGACCAGAGAGCAGTCACCATCGAATGTGCCAGCGACATGAATGAGCCGTATGCGATGAACAGCGCCGTATATAACTCGCTCGTTAAGCTCTGCATCGATATCTGCAAACGTAACGGCAAGAAGAAGCTCCTGTGGCTGGGCGACAAGAATAAAACCCTCAACTACGCTCCGGCAGCAGACGAGATGATCCTGACTGTTCATCGCTGGTTTGCCAACAAAAGCTGTCCCGGAAACTGGCTGTACGCCCGTCTGGGTGATCTGGCAGCAAGGGTGACGGCGGCACTTGGCGGTTCATCTTCATCCGGCCTGCAGGCATCTTCCCTTAAGAACCTGTCTGAAGCCGAGGCAGTGGCAGAGATCGGTCCGTTGTTTACCGAAAACCAGAAGCAGTCCGGCATCCTTGCCTGCGTGTCGATGGCGCAGTTTATTCTGGAGTCCGGCTACGGTAAGAGTGAATTGGCACAGAATGCTAATAACTGCTTTGGCATGAAGATCTCGCTTTCCGGGAACAGCTGGAGCGGCAGCAGTTGGGATGGCAAGTCGGTCTATACCAAGAAAACGCAGGAGCAGAATGCCGATGGCAGCTATGTCACGGTCACCGCTGATTTCCGAAAGTACGCCTGTGTGGAGGACTCCATTGCCGACCATGCGGCATATCTGCTCGGTGCGATGAATGGCAGCAGGAAACGGTATGAAGGTCTGGCAGGATGCACGGATTACAAGAAGGCTGTGCAGATCATCAAGGATGGCGGCTATGCCACCAGCCACACCTATGTGCAGAATCTCTGCAATATCATCGAGCGCTGGAACCTGACACAGTATAATGTTGCAACCCAGAACCAGGGGAGTACCATCCCTGGTTGGTATCGTGTGCGTAAGAGCTGGCAGAATGCAGCTTCCCAGAAAGGAGCGTTCCATGATCTGTCCTATGCGAAGCAGTGTGCGGATGAGAATCCAGGGTATACGGTCTTCGATCCGGCCGGCAAGGCGGTTTATCCTTTGACCCAGACTGCATCTGTGCCGTATGCGGTTCGCGTGTCCATCAATGACCTCAACATCCGTAAAGGACCGGGCACGAATTACGGTAAGACCGGTTATTATACCGGAAAGGGCGTGTTCACCATCGTGGCAGAATCTGCTGGTGCCGGTTCTGTGAAAGGCTGGGGCAAGCTGAAATCCGGTGCAGGCTGGATTGCACTCGACTTCGCAGCGCGTATCTGACCTTCATGGGCTTTCCTGAAAAGGAGAGCCTTTTTACATACAACGCAATCGTCAGTTCTGCCCGATTATAGGGGGAGATATTCTACGATTTATAGTTCGGATATCACTTGCTATAAGTGCCGGATAGAGCAAATATGTCACTACCCGAAGATAGGAAAAGGCGGTGGCATTACCACACGTTTTCCTTTCGGAAGGAAAATCTGACGAAAGGAGAGGACGATATGGATTCAAATGCTTTTCTGAATGACTTGATGTCAAAGATGAAGCTGCCGGAAGCAAAAGGAAAGAAAAAGGCAGAACAGAGTGAATCGGTGGCGCAGATTCTTGCCGTCATGCAAAAGGTCAAGACTGAGAAAAAGAAGCCGCCTGTAACCAGCTATGCACCAGTAAAAGAAATGCCGATGAATGAGCCGGAGAGTATGGAAGAATTCTCCCAGCTCGCATCCGATGTGATGCAGGAATGCCGGCCGGCAATGCCGACGGTGTCAGCAGCAAGCCAAGAGAAGGCTGTTCGGGTCGCCGCATATATCCGTGTTTCCTCCACCAATCCGGCACAGGAAGATTCGTATGAAATGCAGGAACGCTACTTTATGTCACTCCTGGCAGGAAATGCAGGGTGGACATCCGCCGGCATTTATTCCGATCATGGCATTTCCGCAACAAGCAGGGAAGGACGGACAGGTTTCAACCGTTTGCTCCGACACTGCAAGCAGGGGAAAATTGACCGTGTGATCTGCAAGTCCATCAGCCGTTTTGCCCGAAACACGCAGGACTTTCTTGTGGCATTGCGGACCTTAAAGGAAAACAATGTCACAATCCTGTTTGAGCGGGAAGCGATGGATACAGCGGATGCTTACAGCGAGTTCATTCTTACTACGCTGGCTGCCATTGCCCAGGAAGAGAGCCGTTCGATTTCAGCAAACATTGCATGGAGCAATCAGAAACGGTTTCCGGCCGGAAATGTCTGCAACAAGGATATCTACGGATACGAATTCCGCAAAGGGGAGTATACAGTGAACGAGAACGGATACCGATACCGGGCAGTGTTCATCATCCCGGAAGAAGCAGAGATTGTTCGGATGGTGTTCCGGCTTTTTACAAAAGAAGAGCTGAGCTTCACACAGATCGCCCAGAAGCTGGATGCCCTGCATATCCCGCCGCCGAACAGCGGATGCAGACAGCGGCAAAAGCGGAAGCCGACTGTGCTGCCAGCTGGCGCACTAAAGGAAGAAGATAAGCGGGGGTGGACGGCAACAGATGTTCGGTACATGATTGCAAATGTTCGTTACTGCGGTTCCGTACTTTGTCAGAAGACCTACACCGATCACAGGAATGGGCATAAACAGAAGGTCAATAAGGGGGAAAAGCCGAAATACCTGATACGAAATCATCATCCGGCTATCATTTCGGAAGAATTGTGGCAGGAAGCACAGGAAGTCTGGAAGGCATACACGGCAAAGTATAGGGGCATCGAAAAGGGAAGAAACGAAAGAAACTATTCCAAGCTCCTGCTGTGTGGAGAATGCGGACGGTATTTTCAAGGCCATTCCACAACAAGGACAACCATCTGGCGGTGTGCGACGAAGCTCGCCCAGCAGGGACAGAAGCGCTGCCGAATGGAACCGATTTATGAAGAGCAGATCCAGACGCTGCTTTGCAAAGCATTTGCCGAAAAATTCAAGCTGGGTGAGAAGATGGATGCAGAAGTCCATGAGGTCATGCAGATGATCTCCAAAGCACCCATTGATAATGCGAGAAATCAGGCATTAAAGAACCTGACTGAGAAGCTGAGAGAGATCCATGATTTCGACCAGATGGAGCAGGAAGGGGATTTTCTGAAACGCCAGCTGTCTGCAGTGAACTATAGCATTCGGGATGTCCACCAGCACATCCGGGATATTCAGGCGGAAAAAGAAGCATTGAAAGTGCGATGTGAGGTGCTGGGAGAACCGAGAGATAAAGAAGCAGTCACAGAGTTAGAAAACCGACTTCTCAATGAAGAAGAACAGCTGGAGAAGCTGGAACATGAAGCCCAGCAACAGGCCGAACAGGTCCGGTACATGGAAGATTACTGGAAGAAGCTGGAGCAGACCCATGAAATCCGGGAGAAAACGCTGCAATGGCTGGATTCTCTGGCGGGAGGGACGCAGATGTTTCTGGATGAAGCAGTTGGAACGTATGTGAAAGCCTTTGTGCTTTCCGTTACCATTTTTTCACCGAAACATTTTAGAATCCACTGGTTTGATGACACCTGTACGGAAGTGGAGTGTGACAGCGTATTTGAGGGCTATCAGCAGCCTGGCATGATAAGGAGGAAGTATTGATGAACAGACAAATGACACAAGGGACAGTTGCAAACAATGTGCAGGTGATTCCGGCAACGAAGCGGAGAGTGTCTGCCGGCGGTCAGCTGAAAAAGGCAAAGGACATTCGGGTTGCCGCTTACGGCCGTGTTTCAACCGATGAGCTTGCCCAGCAGACTTCGTATGAGGGGCAGAAAAGCTATTACACGAAGCTGATCAATGAAAAAGAAGGCTGGACTTTTGCCGGAATGTATGCAGATGAAGCAATCTCCGGCACCAACCGTAACCACCGCACCGAGTTTAATCAGATGATGCAGGATGCGCTGGACGGGAAGATCGATTACATCATTACAAAGTCCATTTCCCGATTTGCACGAAATACGGTCGATACGCTGAACTGCGTGAGACAGCTTCGGCAGTGTGACCCGCCAATCGGTGTATACTTCGAAAAGGAGAACATCGACACGCTGGATGCGTCTGGCGAACTGCTCCTGACCATCCTTTCAGCATTGGCACAGGAAGAGAGCAATTCGATCTCCAAGAATATCAGCTGGAGTATTCAAAAGCGGTTTCAGGAAGGGATTGCCTTTGGAAATCCACGGTCGGTCTACGGGTATACGGACGGTGAGACGAATAAGGACTGGGTCATTGTAGAAGAACAGGCCAAGGTGGTGCGGTTCATCTTCGATGAGTTCCTTCTGGGAAAATCTTCTTACAAAATCAGCAATGAACTGAATGAAAAGGGAATCCCTTCATCCAAAGGGACAAAATGGCAGAGCGAAAGTGTGGATTTTATCCTCCGGAATGAAAAATATGTTGGTGACTGCGAAATGCAGAAAACGGTTACCGTCGATTTCCTGAGCCACAAGACGATTCCAAACAATGGAGAAGCCCCGAAATTTTATGTGACGGACCACCATGTCCCGATTATCAATCGCGCGGTATGGATGCGGGCACAGGAAATCCTGGCACACAGAAAGAAAAACCGAACGAAAAAGAAGGATGAAAAGCGGGAAAAACGAGTGGGCAAGGATGTCTTTGATAACCTGGTATGCGGAAAATGCGGAGCCCCCTTTTACCGCAGAACCCTGCAGGCAAGAGCCACACACTTCGAGGATGACAGGTGCCTGGATGCCTGCCGCAGTGAGCTGTTGGCACAGGGGAGTTCGCCGGATGACTACTATGAACGGTATTATTACACCTATCCCGTTTGGCGGTGCTCAAGTCTAAAAGATACCTCACCGACCAACGATGGGCCATTTATGGGAAAAGCAGACCCGGATGTTGCCTGGCATCCGATTTATATTGGCGAAGGAGATGCAAAGTGCCCTTCCCATTTTGTATACGAGACGGCGGTCAAGCAGAGCTTCATGGAAATGTTGTACGCCATCAAGCGCGACCATGAAGAAAACGGGGAGAACGCATGGATCGATTCGGAATTCCGGATGGTCTACCAGAAGGTAAAGGAGCACATCGCAGAACGGGATTCTTCCAGAAAAACAGAACTGGATGAGCAGATTCTGCAGCTGGAGGAAAAAATGGCTCAGATGCAGGGGCGGCTGAAAGAAGCAGTAGAGCGTGGCCGGCAGAAAGCTAGCCCGGAGATTGATACCTACGAAAGACTGGTGGATGATCTGCGGGAGCGTTTGAATGAGAAAATGGACGAACGGCAGCAACTCAGCCAGGAAGAACAGCTTCTTTCGGAGATGAAGCACAACTACGACTTTTTCATCCGCTGCCTGGAAGCCCTGCCCGAAATCAACAAGGCCGGCATGAAGCTGAATGTCAATGGTCTGGATACAGATGGAAGCTGCCTGCGTGACTTTGGCGGCAAGGCAAGGAGCAAAATCCTGAGTGACATCCGGCGTGGAAAAAGAAAGATGGGTGCAGACCGGGTGGAACAGGCTCCGGATTTCCTGGAATTTGAAAAGGGCGTTTACTTCGCATTCATCAAGGAAGGAATCGTTGACGGTGATGTGATCACCTACACGACGAATTTTGGAGTCAAGCTGACCAGCACCGGCAACAGCCGGACGCTGATGGCTTTCATCGGATTCCGCAGATGCAATCCGAATAAAACGGTCGAGGTGCTGATGGACGGCTGGCAGGTCAACGGACTCTGCATTCGGTACCATAGAGAAAAGAGAAAGGAAAAAACGGCACACACGCTGATGATCCGGAAACGGAAAGCACAAGAGCGAGCATTGCTGGAGCAGGAAGCGTGATTTTGGGAACCCCACTGGATGAGACATTTCGTCTTGTCTGGTGGGGATTTTTTTGCTTTTGGAGGATTTTTCTTCCGAACCCATTGCTATGTGCAAAATTCTGCTATATGTTGAGAGTATAGAAATACACATAGTAGGAGAGAACGACATGAAGAGATTAGCATGGCTTTCAGTAGAAGATTACGCAGCGACCCAGATGGAACTGGTGGTCGTGAGTGCAATGAAAGGGTATCTGCGGCGGATGCCGGAGAAAGAGGCACTTAAAAAAGTAGAGACTATCCTTGACCCAAAGGTGATCCGCTTAGCCGGTGATGATGTCGCACCGATGCCGGTACAAAGCAATGTTGACGGGGCAAAGTTCGCGGCGTTCATTGATGCGGCCGTGGCAGACAGCATCAGGGAGCTGGAGAAGAGAGAAGATGACCTGTCAAAAGCTGGTGTGACCATGCTAGGAAACGTGGATGGCAAGAACATGGTGGAACAGATGAGTCCAGAGTTTTTGGAATTCGTGCTGGATGCATATCGGGGTTTGAAATACACGCAGTGAGGTTGTACATTTTGGGGAGAAAAGGCGGAATTCAAGTTGATATTTTGGCCTGAGTTGAGTATAATATAAATGGATAAGTTCCGTGTGGCGACACGTTAAAGCTGTACTCCGGCTGGTGAGGTTGATTACCTACGCTTTGTGATGCTTGGCATGGTATCGAGGCCGACGGCCAGCATAATACACACGATTTTCGGAAAATTATCAGAACGACCTATTGACTTTTAGCATTAAATAGGCTACTGCTAAGTATAGCAAGTGGTGAGCTTGCAAATAATATTGCTGATCTTACTCCGGTGTCCTACGGGCCCGGGGTTTTTTATAGGAGAAATACTATGTCAAATGTTCCAAGAGTGTTTAAGGAAACACAAGACCAGATTATAATAAAATAATGTATTTTGCCCACTGGCGTACCGTGTAAATCCTACATGATACGCTGGTGGGCTTCTTTTTTTGCCTCATCCCGCATGAACCACAGACAGCACCCCGGCATACTCCGAAGTGCAGTTGTGGCTTATGCGGGTTTTTGTGTTATGTGGTTAACGGGTTACAAAATCATACTCCCAATCCGTATAAAATCGCTTTCAGTTCCTTTACCATTCGGGTAAGAATCTCCTGCTCAAGTGTGTTGCAGTCCAAAAGCAAACGGTGAATCTCGGAATCGGCAGTGGAAGCCGAGTGTGTCAGACTGTCTACGAGAAGGTCGTCTGCTGATATGCCGAGAAGGTTGGCGATATCAACCAGTGCTTCCAGACTGGGACGGCTAGTGGCAGCCTCTATCTGACTAATGTGTTTGCGGGACATATTCAGTTTTTCACAAAACTGTTCCTGTGTAAATCCAGATGCATTGCGAAAATTACTGATACGTTTTCCTAATGCAGAATAATCTAATGCCATGTGTGGTCCTCCTTATGTTTACCCGCATAAGGCTGTCACAATTATCCCGTAGAGAAAAATACATAGCAACTGGTTATAGAAGAGTTTAAGACCGCAAAATCTCACACCCCTATCTGCTGTGTGGTCTTAGGCTATTTTGCCACCTATCAGGTGGCAAAAATGATAATGTGCCACCCAACAGGTGGCAGTCAAATCGTCATGCAATCCTTATAATATAAATGTAGAAAAGACTGCACATGGAAAGGAACGATGATGACGAGCAAAGGAGAAAAAGGGATTCTTACATTATACAGTGATGTACAGGCGACTTCTGTTCGTTGGCTGTGGTATCCGTTCATAGCAGTTGGGAAGATCACATTGCTGCAAGGCGACCCCGGCGATGGTAAGTCCACAATGATGATGAATCTGATAGCAGAGTTATCTAAAGGCGGAAAGCTGCCGGATGGCAAAGCAGTTGGATTATCGCAGAGGGTCATTTACCAGTGTTCAGAAGATGGTGTGTCAGATACCATCAAGCCCCGGCTGGAAAAGTGTGGGGCAGATTGTGGGAATGTGGCTTTTATAAATGAAGAAACATACAGTGGCCTGACACTGGATGATGAACGCATCCGGCAGGCTATTATAGAATTTCGGCCACGGCTTGTGGTTATTGACCCGATACAGGCTTATCTCGGAAGTGATTCTGACCTTCAGATTGCAGGCAGAGCCAGAAAGCTGATGCAGCGTCTTGGTATGTGGGCATCTGTATATGACTGTGCCATTGTGCTGATCGGTCACCTCAACAAAAAAGAGGGAACAAAAGGTCTGTATCGGAGCCTTGGCAGTATTGATGTGGTGGCGGCCGCCCGGAGTGTCCTGCAGGTGGAGCGAGATCCAAAGAACACAGATGTCCGCATCGTCCGGCAGATAAAAAACAGTCTGGCTCCATCCGATGGAGAAATCAAATTTTCGATAACAGCGGAGCAGGGCTTCCAATGGCTGGAATGTGAAATAGCACAGGACCCGGCAACAGAGCCGGAAACACCAGTATTTGAATCAAAGTCTGAAAAAGCAGCTTACCTGATTAAGAAGCTGCTTTCAGAAGATGATATGAGATCCAGAGAAATCTATATGCGGTTGAGCGATGAAGGTATTAGCCGTAGAACCGCAGAAAACACAAAGAAAGAACTCGGCATCCGAAGTTATCGGAAGATGCGCCAGTGGTATTGGAGCATAAAGCCGATGGAATGAGAGGAACTATAGAATGAGCAGTGGAACAGAAGCGATAGATCGTAAGCAGAGGATTAGAGACCGATATAGAGGCGTGGATACTTCCGAACTGGAGGTTATCCCGGCCAAAATTGTGGAGGGGCTTGGAGAAAGCACCTCTATTCGTCGTGTCGCTGCCTATGTACGTGTTTCCACTGACAATGATGAACAGACCTCCTCGTATGAGCTTCAGAAAAATTATTATACGGATTACATTAAGGCACAGCCCGGCTGGGAATTTGTTGGCATCTATGATGATGAAGGCATTAGTGGCACTTCGCTGGCACACCGCAAAGGAATGCAGCAGCTGATTGAGGATTGTAAGGCGGGAAAGATTGACCTGATCCTTACAAAGTCCATCGCCCGTTTTGCCAGAAATATCGTTGACTGCCTTTCTGTTATCGAAACGCTGAAAAATCTTGACCCGCCTGTAGGGGTGAAATTTGAAGCGGACAATATCTACACCCTGGACAGTAACGGACGCATGATCCTGACGATTCTGGCATCCGTGGCAGAGGAAGAATCCCATTCCAAATCAATTATCATGAACTGGTCGATTGATCGGCGGTTCAGCCGTGGACTTTTCCTTACACCGGCGTTGCTTGGATATGACCAAGATGAGGATGGTAACCTTGTGGTGAATCAGGATGAGGCCCAGACAGTAAAGGTTATTTATTACCTGTACCTGAATGGATTTTCGCTAAAGGATATTGCGGAACTTCTGACAGATTACGAGCGGAAGACGAAGCTGGGAAACACGGAATGGAATCCGGGCACGATTGCCGGCATCATTGCAAATGAACGCCATTGTGGGGATGTGCTGGCGAGAAAGACTTTCACACCAAACTTCCTTACGCACAAGGCAAAGAAGAACAACAATGATCGAACGCAGTACCGTCAGCGGGACCATCACGAGGCGATTGTTTCCAGAGATGTTTTCAATGCGGCCAATCATCTGCGCGCATCCCGGACGTATAAAAAGAAAAATCATCCGTTGCCAGTTTTGAGTGTGGTAGATGATGGCGTCCTTCGCGGATATGTGCCTTTTGATAAGGATTGGACAGGTTTCTCGGCAGAGGAATACCGGGAAGCATCCGAAAGCGTCATGCGGGAAAAACAGTCCAACACGGTAGAAGTAAGGAAGCGTCTGGATCTTACTGGCTATGAAGTAGTCCGGGCACAGTATTTTGCAACCTTGCAGAATCCGGCGATGACGATTTCAAACGGAAGGCTGCGGTTTAATGCTGCCTGTCTGAAAAAGTTTGATGATGTGGAGTATGTAGAATTGCTTCTGAATTCGGTTGACAGATGTATTGCCATTCGGCCGTGCGAAAAGAGCAATCCGAATGCAATCCGCTGGGGTAGATTGAAAGAAGGACGCTGGTGTGCAAGTACCCTTGGGTGTCGAGGACTGGCAAAGGCTCTTTTTGATATCATGGAGTGGGACGAAGATTTGAAGTACCGCTTCCTTGGGCAGCTTGTGGAGCAGGAAGGCGATAAGCTGATGCTCTTTGAACTGGATGAGCCGGAGATGATCAAGGTGGAGGAAATCGTCCTGCCACCTAAGGAGGAAGAATCGGAAGGCGAAACCGTTAAAAAGACGATTTATATTTTCCCACCGGAATGGGCGGGGACTTTTGGCCAGCCAATCACGAGTGCCGCACAGATTGGTATTTTGCAGCAGGAGCATTATGCCGGCAATTGGGATGTACTTCGGCCGGCATCAGAAATTAAGGAAATGAACATTTTTACCGCAGATGGTCTAAATACACTGCTCCATGAAGCGGAAGAAATAATGGAAGGATGGATTGACATAGATGGAGGAAAACAAAACGTTAATGCCGCCGAAGGAGCAGGCATTGGAGACTGAAAGAGATGCAAAGGCTGAAGAACTGGAGAGCACTTTTTCATATGATGGATATCAAGTGGTGCGAAAAGAACTGTTCGCTCACCTCCGGGACCCGGCAATTGTGATTCGAAAAGACAGCATCACATTTAACACAGCTTGCATCAGTGGGCTGGAAGATGTGGTTTATGTACACGTCATGTTCAACAGTGATTTGAAGCGCATCGTTGTACGCGGCTGTGATGAAAATGATAAGGACGCTTTGCGCTGGTGTATTGCGAAGCCGGACAAGCGGAAGAGCAGAAAAATGTCCTGTAAGCCTTTTTCAGAATTGGTTTATAACGAGATGGGCTGGGATAGTGACTGCCGCTATAAGATACTGGGGTATCGAATCAACTTTGAAGGGGAGACCTTGTATGTTTTTGACCTGCTTGTGCCAGAGATTTTCCACGAAGGTCAGAAACGGAAGAAAGGGGAAAGTGCGCCGCAATCAGAAGAAACAAAGCCTGTGAATACCAGAAAGGGATTTTACCCGGATGATATTGCGGGTACTTTTGGCGTGCCTGTAGAAGAACACCTGAAAGAATCAGAAGTGAAGCAAATAGATGGATATGTGTCGATGGGCATCCTGACGGGGACGGCCCCCGGTGCCAGTGCGGATTAGAATGATAAAAAGAAACCAAGGGGGAAGTGCGCCCATTTTTAGGAGGAGGTGAGTAGATTGCAGGAACAGAAAATATGGCACGCCGGTGTTCTCGGTATGACATTAAACGTGGATGAAGGACGGATCACCATTTTTCGCAGCACACTTGAAACGCTCGGCTGGCCGTCACACTATCGGTTTTTATACAATCCCCAAATGAATCAGATCGCCGTGCAGGTATGCAGTGCGGCAGATGCAGGAGCTCATCGAGTGGGAAAACTGAATGAGTTCAGCAGCTGTGAGATCAAGTGCGTGGCCTTCGTGCGAATGGTTTATAAAAATGCCAAATGGAATAAATGCAGATCTTATCGTATGATTGGAAATCTGTTCCCGGAGCAGAGGTTGGTCAGCTTTCAAATTCAAGAAGCATTGCCGATTGAAAATGGGAGAGTGCTGGACGGAACAGTAAGCCCCACGTTTGCCCTGTGTCGGGCAGAAGGCTCTCCATCGCAAAACAATCCCACCCCGGAAGAAAAAGCCGACAGTGGGGAAATGTGAGGGGCGTGTGGCGAAGCAAAGGAAGAGCCCAGCACTGAAAAATAGAATATCCGAAATTAAAGAAGCCCACTTGGTTACCATCCGGCTTGCTTAAAGCATAGCAGGCAGGAACGGAAACCAGGTAGGCTTTTTTCAATAATCAAATAAGTGAGCTTTTTGCACCGATATTTAGGTCATCAATTTTCGAGTTGATGGCTTATTTTTTGCGTCTAAAAACGCAGAAACACTATATGTAGTGGTTAATGATTATTTTATACCGACATATTGTATTTTTCCGAAGAAATGAGTAGTAAAGGAATCTCCTCTAACCGAACGCAGGTAGTGAGATGTACATACATTGAGAATTTGAAAAAGGCTATTCTTGAATGTATTGCTAATCCTGGTGAAGTAATAAGACGTGGGAAAAACGCACGAAAGAAAGCAGAAAAGTATACTTGGCAGGAAAAAAATAAGAAGTATCAGGCAATATATGAGGAACTGCTGAAAAAGTAAGATGTGCAGCATAGAGGAGAGGTTAAAATGGTTGGAGTATGCATAAAATATATGCATGAAAATTACGGAGGCATATTGCAAGCATATGCAACTGTTAGTTATTTGGAAAATCAGAATATTGAGTATGAGCTGGTTCGATATACTAGAAAGAAGACTGTGACAGAAGCACTGAAAGATGTGCCGCGTCTTTTTAATGCAGTTTGGTTTAATAGCAGGTATGAGGGAATTCAGAGAAAACTTAGTCTAAAAAAGCATCCTGAGTACGCAAAAAACAATCAAATTCGTATGAAAGCATTTGCCGGGTTCAAAAAAAGGGCGTTTAAGGATTTCTCCGATGAGTATGTCGGTTATGCGGCATTACGCGAGGGTGGAAAGAAATATTCGGCGGTTATAACAGGAAGCGATCAGCTTTGGAGTCCGGCAGGATTGCCGACGAATTATTACAATTTGATGTTTGTTCCGGATGACACGCTAAAAATTTCAATTGCTTCTAGTTTTGGAGTAAAGGAAATTCCGTGGTATCAAAGGAAAAGAACGGTACAGTATTTGAACCGCATCGAATACATTAGTATGCGTGAAAATCGAGGAAGTGAGATTGTCAAGGAACTGACTGGTCGTGATGTTCCTACGATTTTAGATCCTGTTTTCTTTTTGAGTAAAAATGAATGGCTGGAGAGAATTCCTAATAAGAGAGAAATCAATGAGCCATATATTTTTGCATACTTCCTTGGTGCCACACAGGAATATCGCAATGCAGTAAAGAAATTAGCTCATGACAAGGGCATGAAAGTCGTTGCGTTGCGACACATGGATCAGTATGTAGAAGAAGATGAAAACTTTGGAGACTTTGCTCCGTATGATGTGAGTCCAGAAAGATTCCTAAATCTTCTGCGAAATGCAGAGTATGTCTGCACGGATTCTTTCCACGGGACAGCATTTTCTATTCTTAATGGAAAGCAGTTTGTGGTATTTAACAGATATGCTGAAAATTCCAGCTTTTCAAAAAATTCTCGTATTGATACCCTGTGTGTGAATTTTGGTCTAGAAAGTCGTCGTTATAAAAATGGAATGGATTTATCAGACGTTGTAAAAGATGATATTGATTATAAAGCTGTAGGGGAAAAATATAAAAACCTTAAGATGGTAACAGATCAATATTTAAAGACTGTATTGAAAGAAATTAGAAAGCGTGTGTAATCGTGCCGAAATAGGAATATGAAATAATGCATGAGATTGTCGCCGCGAAAGGATAAATATTATATGAATAATGAAGTAGTTAGAGTATTGGTGACATCTCCGCTTGGTGTTGGAGGTGTAACTAATATGATGATTCATATCCAGGAACACCTGGACAAATCTAAAATTAATTTTGACTATCTTGTGTTTCATGATAGGCACGAACCTATGGAAGACAAAGTTCTTTCATTGGGAAGTAAAAAGTATGTTGCTTCAGCGGATAATGTGAAATTTAGACCTTTTAGAAGAATTTGGAGAATTAATGAAATTCGGAAAGTCTGCAAGAGAAATCATATTAAAATCCTACATTATAATGCGGATTGTGCAGCAGATATGACAAATATTATTGGCGCAAAATTGGGTGGGGTTCAATATATTACAATACATAGTCACAATGCTGGCTTTGGAGCAGCAGGTAATGGAATTCGATTTATGAGCAAAATCTTAAAGCCATTAATTCCACTCTTTTGCGATAACTTTTATGGCTGTTCAGAACTAGCTGCAAGATTTCTATTTCCGAGGTCGATTATTGAATCTGGTAGGTATTCAGTACTTCCGAATGGAATTGATTTGGAGAAATATGATTATGATGAAGCTGTTCGTCGAGAAATACGAAAAAAGCTGAATCTGGAAGGTAAGTATGTTGTAGGACACGCTGGAAGGTTTTCTGATCAAAAAAATCACAGCTTTTTGCTGGACATCTTTCAAGCAGTACACCAAAAAAATCCAAATACTGTGTTACTTTTGTTTGGCGTTGGTGAATTACAAGAAGCGATGAAAAATAAGGCTAGGACATTAGGAATTGAAGACGCTGTAATTTTTTATGGAGCTTCAAATGAAATGAATAAAATGTGGCAGGCAATGGATGTTTTTGTAATGCCATCTTTACACGAAGGTCTTCCGGTCACGGGGGTCGAGGCACAGGCGAGCGGATTGCCATGTGTTTTCTCAGATGCAATAACAAAAGAAGTAGGCTTAACTTCAAATACAGAATTCCTTTCTCTTCAAGAAAAACCTGATGTGTGGGCGGAACATATTTTGAAGTATATGAATGTGCAAAGGAAAAGTGAAAGAAAAATATTGGAGCAGGCAGGTTATGATATTCAGCAGACAGCAGATACACTTGCACAACTGTATTTGAATGTTGCTGAAAAACTATAAAGGATGGAAGGAGAAAGTGCTTAATGATTGTAGTGAAGAATAAAGCAGATTGCTGTGGATGTACGGCATGCTATAGTGTATGCCCGAAAAAAGCTATAAGTATGCAGCAGGATCAAGAGGGCTTTTTATATCCATTCGTGGAAATTTCAAAGTGTATAGATTGCAAATTGTGCGATTCTGTCTGTCCTATTGAAAATAAAATCGAGTCTAAAATGTTTGATAGAAAAGCATACGTACTCAGAGCAAAGGACGTAGAAATTGTTTCTACAAGTACCTCTGGAGGATTTGTAACACCGTTAGGCGAATGGATCCTAAATCAGGGAGGTGTTATTTGTGGCGCAACTTATAATGAAGAATATAAGGTAATTCATAAAATTTCCGGGGGGGCAGAAGAGTTTCGAGGTTCAAAATACGTGCAGAGCGATTTAGGCGATTGCTTTTCTGAAATAAAAAAACACTTGATGCAAGAAACGAAAGTGTGCTTTATTGGAACGCCGTGTCAGGTGTATGGATTAAAATCATATCTGAGAAAAGAATACGATAATCTGGTAACCGTAGATTTGGTTTGCCATGGTACACCGTCGCCGAAACTTTGGAAAAAATATTTAGACGAACAAAAAGACAAATATCATTCAGAAATAGATGATATTGTTTTCAGAAATAAAACATATGGATATCACAGTGGCACCATGCGTATAAGATTCAAAAATCAGTTTGTTTATTATGGAAGCGCCCGTGTGGATCCAATGCTTAAGAGTTTCTTTGCTGAAATTTCGTCAAGACCAAGTTGCTATCAATGTCACTTTAAATCAGTGGAACGATGTAGTGATTTCACTATTTATGATTGCTGGCATGCAAATAACTTAGTGGAGGGTCTTGTTGATGATGATAAAGGCTTTACTAATCTGATCGTGCAGTCTTCAAAGGGAGAAAGGATTCTGGATAGAATTGCAGACAGGTATGAGCTTTATGCAACAAATTTGGAAAAGGCTATAGAATTGGATGGCACGATGATTTGCCATTCAGCAGAGCCTCATCCAAGACGAGATGAATACTATCTGAATTTAGATAAAGAAACCCTAAGAGCACATATACAAAAATTTGTACCAATCAGAATAAGAGATTATTTAATAGAGAAATCTAAAGGAATCTTTTATCGGATGGGTGTGTATAAGTTTCTGAAGAACAAGAAATAAGAATCTGTTATTGCTTCTGAATGATTTGGATTCAGGAGGATATATGATTCAAATAAAGAGCAAATTGGATTGTTGTGGCTGCACTGCCTGTGCAAGTTCTTGTCCTAAAAGTGCAATTACGATGGTTCCTGACGAAGAAGGTTTTCTGTATCCTAAAATTGATATGAGACGTTGTATTGAATGTGGAGCATGCGAAAGAGCATGCCCAATTCCTAATAAAAAAACGGTGATATCTGAAAAAACAGAAGGATACATTATTAGAATTAAGGATACTGAAATTCTCTATGAGAGTACATCTGGTGGTGCATTCACGGCTTTGGCAGATTATATTCTTGAGCAGAATGGCGTAGTTTACGGAGCTGGATACGACAAAGACATGAGAGTAGTATGCAAAAGGGCTACTACTAAGCAACAGTTGCAGGAGATGCGAGGTTCCAAATTTGTTCAAAGTGATCTTAGGAATGTTTTTCAAGATATTAAAAAAGAATTAAAAGAAGGCACGACTATTTTGTTTTCTGGGACACCCTGTCAAGTGGCAGGGCTGCTTAGTTTTTTAAGGAAAAAACCAGACAACCTTTTATGTGTGGATTTTGTTTGCCGAGGTGTACCATCACCTGGCTTGTGGGATAACTATGTGAAGTATATGGAAAACAAATATAGCTCGAAAATAGTTGGGGCTCGTTTTAAACACAAAACATATGGGTATCACACAAGCACGATGAAAATAGATTTTGCAAATGGGAAAACCTATTATGGGTCTGGTAGAGTCGACCCATATATGAAGGCATTTGTAAGAGAAATTTCATCGAGACCATCTTGTTCAGCATGTGCTTTTAAAGGAATTGAAAGACCAAGCGATATTACAGTCTTTGATTGTTATGAGTATTCAAAAATAACCGGCAAAAAAGATGATAATAGAGGGTATTCATCCATATTTGTACATACTGAAAAAGGTCGACAGATTTTAGAAGTTATAAAATCACATATTGAAATTCAAAAAGAAGATATAAATAGGCTTGTGACGGAAAATGGTGTTATGGTTTGCAATAGTGCAAAACCACATCCTAGACGGGTTGAATTTTACCAGCTGGCTGAACATTATCCAATTGATAAGGCCTTGAATAAAATTGATCCAATTACATTAAAGGATAAAATAATTGAAAAATCTAAAAGATTTCTATTCAAAACAGGCCTAATAACTGTTGCACGCCATTTAAAAAAAGGAAAAAAAGTTGAGGTTGTTGAGAATAAGTAATCGGATTGCTTCGATTTATTCACACACATATTTGAAGATGGAGAGTGTAAGATTTTTGAATAGAATGATTCTATGGGAGGACACCAATGCCACATATTAGTGTTATTATCCCTGTCTATAACGCAGGAAATTATATAGTTGATACTTTAAATTCAGTTTTGCAACAAACATTGAAAGATATAGAAGTTATTGTCGTAAATGACGGATCTAATGATCAATCTCTTGCTGAATGCTATAGATTACAAGAGATTGATAAGCGCATTATCATAATAAATCAAGATAATCAAGGCGTATCAAAAGCTCGTAATGTAGGAAAGCAAAATGCAACAGGTGACTATATTATTTTTATAGATGCTGACGATGAACTTGATTGCAGAATGCTTGAGATTTTATATACTCAAGCAAGAAAAACTGATTCAGATATATCTGTGTGTGGAGTTGATAGGATTTTTGAAAAAAAGCAAGAGGAGAAGAAACAGTACCATTGCAATTATGAGGAAATTACTGTTGATCAGGCGATAGAATGGCTGTTGTTGGGCCAAAAAATTGAGTCGGGCGCATGGAATAAGTTGTTTAAAGCTTCTACGATCGAGGATGTTCATTTTGAAGAAGGTAAGAAGATAAATGAAGATAAATATTTTGTATTTAGATCTCTGCTGAAAAGTAAAAAAATAGTCTATTGTGCTGAAAAATTGTATTATTATTATTGCAGGGAAAATTCGGTGACTAATCAATCCTTCTCTGAAAGATGGTTCGATTCACTGTACTTTGCGGATAGAATATATGAAGAACTTAAAGGCCGTAATAATTTGGAAGTCTTTGCAAGATATCAATTATTGATTGCATACTACACTGTTCTACGTAGGATGTATCCTTTCAGAAATCAATACAAAAAGGAGTATCAGCTAGTTATTGATAAAATTAAATCTACTAGTTTTAAATCAGTGCTTTCATATATGGACAAAAAACAAGTGTTTGGCGTTTTATCTATAAAATATTGCATTCTTTTGTATAAATTTATGAGGTGTGTTTCAAAATGATTATCTTGAAAAAACGTGCTGCAGAGAGAACGTATTTTGTATGAAAAATCTATTTGCTGGATGGAGGGATATAGATGCAATTAAAAGTTAAGAAACATGAACTACGACTCTTACTCCAATGTATACCAATTTTGACTTTTGCTACGCTAGCGTCTCTTGGTTCGCTTTTGCCAAGCGTAGTTCAGTTCAGTGCTGCAGTTATTTTGGCGGGACAAGTTGTTTTTATATTTGGCACTAAAGGTATAAAAAAAAATATTGGATTATTGTGGATACCATTAATGATATTCTTTTATGTACGAAATAATCCCAATATTAAATTTTATAGTCTAACGTATATCCAGGTTTTATTGCTCTTTGTCTGCTGTATATTATTTTCAGCATTGGGAGGTTTCAATGATCGGTGTTGGATGAAAAAAATGGTGAGCTCTTGGCGATATCTTTACTTTATTTATATTGCATTTACCATTTATATGTTTTTAGATAGTTCAGCGATAAATTTTGTATGTAATTTGTTCCCGGATGCTGCGAGTACAATTCTTAATCAGTATCATAATGCGGGAATCCCAGGGTTAACGAAGCACTATTCAACAAATGGAATGCTTCTTGCAGTTGGGACGATGATATTTGGAAGCTATGCATTGACTGAAAAAAGACGTTCTGACTATTTATTGTTTTTGATATCAGTTGCTGCATTGCTTTTATCAGGAAAAAGAGCACATACTGTTTTTGGACTTACTGCTTTGTACCTCTGTTATTTTGCATACAATTCAAATGCTAAAAAAAGTCGACTCGTAAAAGGCATAGGCGTTTTATTGGGGGCATTAACCGTATTTGCTGTAGCAAGTTATTGCGTGCCGGCACTTGCAACTGTTGTTTTTCGTTTTATTGATACTGCAGAGACTGGGGACATGTCAGTAGGTAGAGTTGATGTATGGTTAAAGGCGTTTTCTATGTTCGGCAATCATAGTCTTGTTGGTATAGGTTGGGGACAGTATGTTAACCAAGGCGGTTGGTTCTGGAATATTCATAACATCTATATTCAGTTACTTGTTGAAACCGGTATAATAGGTTTTATAATCTATTGTGGATGGTTTTTGTTTCATCTAGTAAGGACATGGTCGATATATTCAAAGATGCGTGTAAATCCAGAAGATTATACGAACATAGATTATTGCTTGATGAATTTTTCGTTGGCAATGCAAATATTTTTTATATTATATGGCTTCACAGGAAATCCTTTGTATGATCGTGAAATGTTTGTGCCGTATTTTATTGCATGCGCAATAAGTGTTAATTATGCTAATAATGATGATGGGAGTGAATTAGAGTAAATTATGAAAATAGGAATAGTAACGCCGTATGATTCGGCGAACTGCGGTGCTTATTTGCAAGCATATGCTAATAAATGTTTTTTGGAAAAGAATAACTATAATGTGTGTTTTATACAGTGGAGAAATGAAAAGCAGCGAAAAAAGGAATTTTTTTCTAAACCCAAGACCATAAAGGAATTGATTAGATGTATTCAACGATATCCCTTTTTATGTGCACGTTATAAGCGCATGACTCAGGCATTAAAGGAATTTGATATTCAGAAAAATACTGGTGATTTAGATTGTACAGTAGTAGGTAGTGATGAAATTTGGAACATAAAGGTTTCACAATTTCAAAATCCGATTTTTTATGGTGGTGTGGAGCAAAAAAACTGTATAGCATATGCACCTAGTGCAGGACAGGCAGCACTCAAGGATTATAATGATTTTCCATGGGTTAGAGAGTGCTTGGAAAAAATGACGTATGCGGGTGTTAGAGATGAAAACACTAAGAATATTGTTGGAAAACTTGTTGCAAAGCAAGTAGAAATTGTTTGTGATCCTACGATGTTACTGCCTATTAATGAATTGGATTTTCCGCATGAACGTAAGATTAAAGATAGATATATGATTGTTTATTCATATAGTGTTCCTAAAGAACATCAGGCATATTTAAAAAGATATGCAAGAAAGAATAATTTGAAACTTGTATCGATATGTTTGTATCAGTCCTGGTGTGATTTGAATATTAACTGTCACCCGTTGGAGTTTAGTTCATATATTCAGTTTTCTGAGTGTGTTTATACAACGACATTCCATGGGACGATTTTTACATTGTTGAATCATAAGAATTGCGCTATCTATAGTTGTTCAAAAAAATTGAAAGATTTACTTGAGTGGACACATAAAGAAGAGGCAATGTTGTCATTGACAGCTACATATGATGAATTTGAGAGCCTGATTACCAAACAACATAGCTATGAATTATTCGAGACTATAATCGAAAAAAAAAGGAAGGAATCACAAAAGATATATATAGATGCTCTTAAATCATGTGAAGTCTGAAACGGAAAGCGAGTTAGTAATCAACAATCCAAGGAATGAGTCGATAGGAATAGTATCCATGGGGGAGGACACCTGCTTGATAACTACTATAGTTATAGGAAAAGGCAGTTAGGATTTCTGGAGACAATGATATTCTTGATGGATATGGAAGAGATATTTCAATAAAGAGATGGAGACACGCTAGGACTGGTTAAACGAACATCAATGAAGGTTTATTTCGAGTAGCCTTCTGTTGTCATTTTAGTATCTGACACAGTGAAGTGCCTATAGCTCTGGCTCATTCACTGAGATATTGAGAACTGAAAAATCATACACAGTCAAAAAATAATTAATTATATGAGGAATAATATTAATGAGTCGTAAAACAGAATTAGCAAAAAATACGGCTATACTTACAGTGGGAAAACTATGCACGCAATGTATTAGTTTTTTCCTTCTTCCTTTATATACGGCAATTCTGTCAACGGAAGAGTATGGCACGTTTGATTTATTGGTCACATATTCAACATTATTACTTCCACTCGTAAACTGGCAGTTGGATCAGGGACTGTTCCGATTTATGCTTGATTATCGTGGAAACAAAGAAGAACAAGGAAAACTCTTTTCTACGCTGTTACTATCTAGTACGATACAAAGTATTATTTACATTATTCTTTTTGTTTGTGTAGAACCTTTTTTGAAAATTCAAAATGCGTATTTTTTGTTACTGTATGTGGTGCTGCATGTCTACACGGCATTGTTTCTTCAATTTGTTAGAGGATTGGGATATAGCGTTAAATATACAATTGCATCGTTTATATCCGCTTCAGCAACAACAGTTTTAAATGTCATTGCGTTGGCTATTTTGAAAATGGGGCTGCAAGGATTGTTCTTGTCTACTCTGATAGCTCAGTTTTTGACGTTATTGTATTTGGTGTTTACATCCAAAGCGTGGGAGTATTTTTCTGTTAAGAGTATTCGGCCGACGGTATTCAAACGGGTTGGTGCTTATTCTATTCCTTTAATTCCCAATAATCTGGCTTGGTGGGTTGTAAATGCGTCGGATAGAACTATAATTGCACATTTTTTAGGAACTGCTGCTAATGGTGTTTATTCTATAGCAAATAAGTTTCCTAATGTGTTTATCAACTTTTATAATATCTTGAATTTGTCCTGGACTGAGACAGTATCATTACATTTTGACGATGAGGATCGCGACGAATTCCTAACGGAAACAATGACGTCTCTTTTTAAACTGTTTGCAGCTGCATGCTTTGGCATTGTTGCGTGTATGCCGTTTGTATTCCCGATTTTGATTAATGAGAAGTATGTTGCTGGATATGACCAAATCTTGATTTTGATGTATGCAATGCTTTTTAGAGTGCTCGTCGGATTATATAGTTGCATATATGTAGCTCAGAAAAATGCAAAAAAGATTGCTTATACTTCTATTTCTGCAGCTATAATCAATATTACAGTGAATTTGATTTTAATAAATAAAATTAAGATTTTTGCAGCATCAATATCTACACTGGTTGCATTCTTTTCAATGTTTATCATTCGCTATATTGATGTTAATAAGACTGTGCATATGCGAATTCGGAAGCCAATTATTATTGGAAGCATTCTAATTGGTACTATGCTGATAGGAACATACTATTGTGAAAATAAGATGATTCAGCTCATCGCACTTTGTGTCACAGCAATCTATGCAGTGCTGACGAATGTTGATATGTTGAAATCTGGCATGAAATTAGTAAAAAGTCGCTTTGGAAAATAGGTTTTGGCTGTGATTAAAGAGAGTATTCCGCATGATTTTATATTTTTCATTCGATTCTTATTACTGCTTTTTAGAGAGTAGTAGATAAGCTCGGAGGTTAATCGATTTATAGATATATTGCGATAAATGTGCTTTTTGTGCAACGATTATATTTCTTGTTGGTTTACACAAGGTCTAAACTGTAATTAAAAACAAATAATACGCAGGAGGAACAGCCTATGGTGGATTTGATAGATACAATAGTATATGCAGGAAGGTTAAAAGACAAATCTGCCTTGATGAGCAGTTCTTCTGGTGGCGCATTTACTGCACTCTCGGATGCTTTTCTGAAAAGCAGAGATGCTGTGGTGGCTGCAGTCTATAATTATGAGAATCATACTGTGGAATTCCAGATGATTCTGGATGAGAAGCAGCGTGAAAGAGCAAAAGGCTCAAAATATATGCAGAGCAAGCCCGGTGATATTTACCAGGAAGCGTATTATTGGTTAATGGATAATCCAAAGAAAGAATTGCTTTTTGTTGGCATGGGATGTCAATCAGATGGATTTCGGAAGTTCAGTGAAATAAAAGGAATCCGTGATAGGGTGTATATCGTAGACATTATCTGCCACGGCTCTCCAAGTCCGAAACTGTGGAGAGAATATGCAGAATCAATACAAAAGAAGGATGGAAGGATAACTTATCTTACCTTCAAAGACAAGCGCAATGGTTGGAAATCGCCTACAGCTTACGTGAAGGTCAACGGGTCAGAGAGACCGCTTAAAGATTATGTTAAGGTGTTTTATAATCGGTGTGCGTTACGGCCGTCTTGTTATGAATGCCCTTATGCTACGACAGAACGAAAAACAGATATGACCATTGGGGATTTCTGGCATATTGAAGAGACTATTCCAGATTTTTATGACCCTAATGGTAATTCTCTGTTCTTGATTCATACTGACCGGGGTGAAGAATTGTTTGAAAAGATTCGAGATAATTTGGATTATAGATTAAGCAATACAACACAATGTTGGCAGGCGAATCTTGAAGCGCCGACTCAAAAGTCTGAACAAAGAGATGCATTCTGGAACGATTATCAAAAGAAAGGAATTGATTTCGTGATGAAGAAATATGGAACAGTTCCAATGAAGACAAAAGTAAAGAATAAACTCCTCAAAATTTTGAGGGGGGGGGTACGAACTAAATAACCTCGATTATGCTGATTACTCCGAAAGGAGGGCAGCATAATGAACTGGAAGCAGCCTAAAGTATATGCAGTAAAACATAAGGATGAAATGACAAGAGCAGCTTCCAGATCAGGTGGTATTTTTACAGCTCTTTCGGATCAGGTTTTATCCAACGGTGGTGTGGTCTATGGTTGTGTTTTGACGGAAGAATTTGATGCCGTACATATTCGCACTGATAATGCGGAAGATCGTAATCGAATGCGAGGCTCAAAATATATCCAGAGTAAACTAGGTGATACATTTAAAAGTGTCAAAACAGATCTCGATGCTAAGAAAAGTGTACTTTTTTCTGGAACTTCCTGTCAGGTAGCAGGATTGAAAAAATACATTGGAAAAGAGTATGATAATTTATTCTGCGTGGATATTGTCTGTCACGGAGTACCAAGCAAAAAAATATGGGAGGCATATCTGCGTTGGCAAGAGCATAAAATGCACTCTAAAGTTGCAAGTGTGGACTTCCGAAATAAGAAAGACTTTGGATGGCATGATCATGTAGAAACACTTTGTTTTGAAAATGGAAAGTCTACGAGTAGTCGGGTATTCAAGGAACTTTTCTACGGGCATACCGTTCTGCGGCCGAGTTGCTATGAATGTCCCTATAAGTCTATAATGCATCCAGGAGATATTACAATTGCAGATTACTGGGGAATCGAGAAAGCCGCACCAGAGTTTGATGATAACAAGGGCGTTTCATTAGTGCTAGTAAATAATGAGGCTGGAGAAAAAATCTTCGAAAAAGTAAAAAAGAGACTGATTTGGAAGCAGACAAAGCTAGAGGACAGTATGCAGCCGCCTCTTAAAGCTCCATTTCCAAAACCAGATAATAGAGAGCAGTTCTGGAGTGACTTTAAAAATAAATCGTTTGAGTATGTTGCCAGGAAATATGGTGGCATTGGATTAAAGAATGATGCAAAATCATTCTTGAGAAAAGTAAAGAGAAAAATCAAAAAGTTGGTGAGTAAAGGTGGAAAGAGAAATACCGGTATTATATAAAAGAAAAGAAGATTGCTGTGGGTGTACGGCCTGTTATGCCATTTGTCCGAAAGAAGCCATTTCTATGGTAGAGGACGAAGAGGGCTTTGAGTATCCACAAATAGATGAAAGTAAATGCGTGCGGTGCTACCAATGTATTAAAGTATGTCCGATAAAAGCAGCACAAGTACAGTAAAGGAGAAAAATTATGAAAACAACATTACTTATCATGGCAGCCGGTATCGGCAGTCGCTTCGGAACAGGAATTAAACAGTTAGAACCGGTGGATGATGCCGGACATATCATTATGGATTACTCGATTCATGATGCAATCGAGGCTGGCTTCAATCATGTGGTATTTATTATTCGTAAGGATATCGAGAAAGAGTTTAAAGAGGTCATCGGTGAACGTATTGCCTCTATTTGCGCGTCCCATGATGTAACTGTGGACTACGCTTTCCAGGATATCAACGACATCCCGGGAGTTCTGCCGGAAGGCCGGACAAAGCCGTGGGGGACTGGCCAGGCCGTCCTTGCAGCGAAGAAGGTCATCAAGACTCCGTTCATTGTCATCAATGCAGACGATTACTACGGCAAGGAAGGTTTCAAAGCCGTACATGAGTATCTGGTGAATGGCGGCAAGTCCTGCATGGCTGGTTTCGTTCTGAAGAACACGCTATCTGATAATGGCGGTGTGACCCGTGGCATCTGCAAGATGGATGATCAGAACAATTTGACTGAGGTTGTGGAAACCAAGAACATCGTAAAAACTGCAACTGGGGCAGAAACAGACGGCTTAGCTGTGGATGTAAATTCTCTGGTATCCATGAACATGTGGGGATTAACTCCTGATTTTCTGGATGTGCTGGAGGAGGGCTTCAAAGAGTTCTTTGAGAAAGAAGTTCCGGGCAATCCTTTGAAAGCTGAGTATCTGATCCCAATTTTCATCGGTGAACTGCTGGAGCAGGGCAAGATGTCTGTGAAGGTTCTGAAGACCAACGACACCTGGTACGGCATGACCTATCACGAGGACGTTGCAGCAGTAAAGGACAGTTTCAAGAAGATGCTGGAGAACGGCGTGTATAAGGCCGACCTGTTTAGTGATCTGTAAACGACGATGAAAGAAACGATTGATTTACTCGGAAAGATCCTCACAAACATCCTGACTGCTCTCTATGAGCCGTTTGGATTCTCGCTTTTTCTTTCCTTCCTCGCAATGTTTTTCTATCTTTATGCTTATGAATCTATTGGAGCAGGAAAAGGCTGGAAGATTGCCATGATGACATGGTATCAAAAGTTCAAGGAGGGTGTGTTCTTTCGGAAACTGTTCTTCCTGGCCTTTGTGACTTCACTTATTCTGTTCCGAACCCTGTTAAACCGTCAGCTGTGGATGAATCCTTTATCCGATGTTATGGGCGGCTGGGGCATCTGGGAGACCGTGAACGGCGAACAGAAGTTGACCACCGAGTGCATCGAGAACGTGATCATGATGGTGCCGTTTTCAGTTATAGTGATGTGGACGTTCGGAAAGAAGATAGGAAACAGTTGGAAGAAGATACTGTGGCAAAGCGGTAAGATAGCATTTGTCTTTTCAACAAGCATTGAAATGTTGCAGTTATTGCTTCGCTTGGGTACATTCCAGCTATCAGACATCTTCTATAACACAGTCGGCGGAGTGATAGGTGGATTGATGTATTGTGCAGTGATGAAGGCAAAAAAGCGTCTGTAAAAGAATATAGTTTTGTGATATACTAAAAAAGAGACTTCTATGTTGTTCTCTACATACACAATACTTGATTTAAACGATTATAATTTTGGAAAGAGGTTTGCGTCCTATGCCTAGAACTAAAGGTAGCAAGAATAAGCCCAAAACTGTGATTGCAGATTTTGCAACACAGATTGCAGAAAAGCAGTCCGCAAAGGAAGAACTCACAGCCGAAATCGCATCCATCACTGCCAACATTGACACTTTGAAGGTTGACCTGAAAGAGAAGAAGACTGCTCTGAAGAAGGCCGAAAAAGAAGTGGCAACGCTGGAAGCGAAGAAGGCAAAGGCAGAGGCGAAGGCCGCTGAGGAGGCTAAGAAGACCGAAGCAGAGGCTGTGCTGAAGAAGTTGCTGGCAAGTGGCATGAGCGCGGACGAGATTCTGGAAAAGCTGAAATAAACAAGAAAACCAATAACAAAAATAAATGCCGTGTGGACAAACTGAACTCCAGGAGTTCACTCGGTATTTTTTGAAGGCTGCTGTATAGTTTATAACGAAAATAAAAGAAGAAGAAAATTTAAAGAAATGGAGCGTGAGAAAATGAACTTATCAAAAATACATCATATTGCAATCATCGTATCTAACTACGAAGCCGCAAAGAGTTTTTATGTAAACAAGTTGGGATTCTCTGTCATCAGAGAAAACTACCGCCCGGAGCGTAAGGACTGGAAGCTGGATCTTCGTGTTAATGAACACACGGAACTGGAGATTTTCGCTGAGGAAAACCCGCCGAAGCGAGTGAACCGGCCGGAGGCCTGCGGTCTACGTCACCTTGCGTTCTGTGTTGATAGCGTGGAGCAGACGGTCAGAGAACTGGCGGAAGTTGGCATTGAATGTGAGCCAATTCGTGTGGATGATTACACCGGCAAGAAGATGACATTCTTCCATGACCCGGATGGACTGCCGCTGGAGTTACATGAATAATCATGGGAGAGAAAAGAGCATATAAATTCCGGAAACCCGGTGGCGGCCGGAAGAAGCTGAAGCCTGAATACAACGCCGAGAAGAATCTGAAAGAACAGATGGAAAGTGCTGTGGCGCTTTATGAGGAGGACTGCCCCCTCCGATCCATTGCAGATGCGCTAACTATGAATCCAATCAAAGTACGGAAGCTGCTCATCACGGCCGGTGTGTATGAATCTGAAGTGGCGGAGAAGGTGCAAGCTACCTTTCAAGAATACCGTGAAACACAAGACTACAAAACCTCCATACTCTCAACTGCAAACACTCTGAAACTTTCCAAAGCCTCCGTCACCTCGTACCTGCCATATCGGAAAGGTGTGTACTTCCCAAGCACAGCAGAAAAAGGGAAGATCAGTGTCGGAGCAGAGCGGCAGCGGAGATATAGAGCAATGAAGCTGTGGAGGGATGAGCCAACAGAAGAAAACTTCTGGGGCATGGTTGTGTCTTATGCCGGGGTAGGATTTAAAACCTACTCTGGATTGCCATTCTCTTACGAAATTAAAAAAGGCAGGAACGGTGAGTACACAAAAGAGCTGTGGATCGACCGCCGGGAGAAGAGTAAAAGTCTAGCGTGGAGTTCAGTGCTGCTGGCGCTGAAGAATATTAAAGGAGAAGTGGTAGACCGCCCGAAAGCTCTGGGCGATATCCGGGGAGTGACTTACATCTACGGGATGTTCTATCGGTTCGGATTGATCGATGTGCCGGATGAAGTGAAGGAGAAGATGGGGCATCCGAAAGACCGCAAAAAATAGGTTGCTATGTGCAAAAGTCTACGGTAATATGTGCCATAACTGAGGATGTGAATCTCAGTTGGGAAGGATGGTAGCATTATAGAAAAATTGAAGGAAATGCTGGAGGAGTATTTGAAGAAAACAGAGCCGGAGTATTACCCGCCAGTGGAGAATCTGCTGGATCTGATCTACGAGCATTACACGGAGAACAACCCAGTAGAGAAAAACACAGTTGCCGGGAAAGCAGCAAAGGTCAAGGAAAAGGAACTGGAAGAGTGGCTGCGTGGCTTGGAAGGAATGGATAGGCTCGTAGATGACTATGTCGGCGATAAGATCCCACTCTGGGAAAAGATTATGGACCGGCAGGGGACGGTGTGCTGCACATGGGAGAAGACCGCTTTTGAGGAAGGTCTGAAAGTCGGAATACGACTCATGATGGAAGTATATAGTTTGTGATGGAAATAAAATGAACTCCTGAAGTTCAAAAAAGCCCTCGCTTGTTACGGCGAGGGCGTGTGTTCTTATTTTTCAGGCTTTTCAGCTTTTTTCTTCTTCGGTGCAATTTTGTGGCCTGAGTAGATTGCCATGCCTATGCAGACCAGAGAGCCACAAGCAAAATACTTGTGAGCCTGCATCAGTTTCTTGCAGCCTGTGTAGAAGCATCCTACCATGCAGGCAAGTGCTCCGAGTGACCAATATTTATGTGCTTTCATTTTGTGTTTCCTCCTTATCTTCTTTCTGTATTTTGAGCAATTCCTCGATTTCCGTTTTACTCGCCGGCCGTACTGCCTTTTTATTATCGTGTGCTACCACTCCGCAGTCAGGACAACGATCAGGTAGTTCATCAGCAGAGAAGCAGTAGCGGCATGCGTCGCAAAAGTAGTAGTTCAAGTCATATTCACCCCAATCTCTAAGATATCCTCGAATGCAATAATGGTCGGCAGCTCTTTGCCGGTATCATTTATAAAGCCTGTGTAAATTCGCAGTTCTTTGTTTATCGTATCCACAACATCCAGTACTCCGGCTATATCTTCATAGTAGCCGTCCGTGAAATATTTTATTGTGATCTCTTGTCCCTTCCGAAGCTGGCTGATCTTTTGGTTCAGAACTTCCTTGCCTTCTTCAGACAGCTCGATTCTGTTTCCTTTGAGGTGATCTCTGCCTTCGGAAGCAATCTCATCCTCATAGCCTCGTAAGGCGGCAAACGGAGAGAAGATTTTAGCTCGATTTGACATCGGCATACGGGGATGATTATGTGGCGGCTCCGGGCGGGAGGCATGGAGGATTTTGCCATACTTACTTTGGACGGTCCTGCCTTCCGGTGTGTTCTTGTAGTCCATGTTCTCCCTCCTTACTTGGCCTTGTGGCCGCCTATCTGCTGATTTCTTTCTCTCATCGTTGCACCATCCAGATAATTGGTTCCTTTTAGTACGGCGTTCTTGCCGAAATTCTTCTTGAGACCCAGCATCGCATTTTGCAGCTTTTTCTCTTTTTCCAACTTGGTTGTGTCCGTGAATAGGTCAACTTGGAAGAATCCCTCATCTTTGACCACACGGTTGGCGGCTATTGTGATCCGTCTTACCGTCAGTGTTTTATCGGCTATTCTCTCGAACAACTCAGTTGTGGCAGAAATCAGAATACTGCCAAGGTTGGTCGGGTTATCTAATTTTACGGTTCCATGAGCACCCTTTGGAACGGTGCGGCCGTAGTGGTCAATGTGTACCGGACCTCTGTACTTTCCGCTGTCACAGTTTTCCCGGTCATAGCCCACATCCAGTGTCAAGCTATCCGTAACCAGTCCTTTATCTGTTAATTGTAATACTAAGCTGTCAGCCATCTCCATGACAATGATTTTGGCTCTGTCATATGGGTAAGGGCAGGAGAGCACCTGTCCCTCGGAGATGCTGTTGCTGCTGGGTTTGTATGCTTTGATTTCTTTCATGCCGCAGGGTTCCAGCCCCCAAGCATGGTCGATCAGGAGTTCTGCATCAACACCGAATTCCTTATATAAGATATCCTGATTGACGGGGAAAAACATTGGGGGCAGACCGTGCGTCCAGCTAAGGGTATATAGTCCGGTGGGTGGAAGCCCCATCAAATAAACTGCTAACCACAGCATTTGAAGCGAGTCTTGAGTCTGTCGCGGTAACATTGCAGGCTAAGCGTAGACAGCAAGATAACAGGGATAGCTATTGAGCACCGAAATCCCAAAGTCACCAGAGGGTCGACATCGTGGTCTGGATGGAAGACAACATATGTATTTATCGTTATGGTGAGATTTTACATACCTCTGCGGTGTTGGTTGGAACTATTCATGTTATACAGGGAATATATATCAACTGGAGAGAACCTGCATTTTCTTCTGTAGTGTGTAAACAGAAAGTATGCCTGACAACCAAAAGAAGGATGGTAAAAGAAATGCAGGTAGTCGGAGGCCCGAATATTACCGATGAAGGTATGAACAAAATAAATACCAGAGGGAAGTCGAGAGAGAAGTGTTCCTCACAGTTCTGGCCTGCGAAACTATATCAAAGAGGAAACATTAGCTATACACAGAGATAGAGGTACTAATGGAAACGAAATTGGCGAGAATATCACAATTATCAAAGGAAAATCCTGATATGGTATTTACGTCTTTAGGACATTTGATTAATAAGGAAATGCTTAAGAGCTGCCATACCCAGATGGATGGAACGAAAGCTGTAGGAATTGATGGGATTACCAAAGAGGAATACGGGAGAAGTCTGGAAGAAAACATAAACGCTCTTATAGAACGTTTAAAGAAAAAGTCCTATAAGCCAAAACCAGCAAGGCTGGTGGAAATACCGAAGGACAATGGAAAGATGCGACCGCTCAGTATCTATTGTCATGAAGATAAGCTGGTGCAGGAAGCACTGCGCAGAATACTGGAAGCGGTGTTTGAACCCATATTCTATGATGAAATGATGGGATTCCGACCCAACAGGGGATGTCATAAAGCAATCCGAAAATTAAACCTGATGTTGGAGAGAAAACCAACAAGTTATGTATTGGATGCAGACATTAAAGGGTTCTTCCAGCATCTTGACCATGAATGGATCATACGTTTTATAGGATCAAGGATCAAAGACCCCAATATTATCCGACTTGTCAGACGGATGCTGAAGGCAGGGATTATGAACAACTATGAATTTGAAGAAACCGAAGAAGGAAGTGGACAGGGTTCTGTCTGTTCTCCTGTAATCTCCTGCATCTATATGCATTACGTACTGGTAAGTCAGAATTTTATGAGGTGTTGCGTTATATCAATCAATGTCTGATTAAATGGGTACGACGAAGTTATAAAAAGAAAAACACGAGAAGCAGAGCCGAGCACTGGCTTGGTGCAGTAGCCAGAAGAGACAGAAACTTGTTTGCACACTGGAAATTTGGAATATTACCATCTGTTGGAGAGGGAGCCGTATGAGTCGAGAGGCTCACGTACGGTTCTGATGGGGACTCAAGGGGAGGTTCCTTGGGTCTACCTACTTTGTGGTAACATTCCAGTATAAATCGGATGCAGAGTGGTTCTATGAACATCTGAAACATAGAATGGGACACTTTGGATTAAGCCTTGAAGAAGAAAAGAGCCGTCTGATAGAGTTCGGGCGTTATGCAAAAGAAAGATGCAGAAAAGCCGGAACGAAACCAGGCACTTTTACTTTCTTAGGTTTTACACACTACTGTTCCAAAAGTAGGAATGGCAGATTCAGAGTGAAGAGGAAAACCAGTAAGAAGAAGTTTGCAAAGAAGTGCAGAGAAGTAAATCTTCTGTTAGTGAAGATGAGAACATGCAGATTAAAAGAGATTATTGCAAAACTTAACCAGATACTAACTGGTTATTACCATTACTATGGAATTACGGACAATACAGAAAGTATAACGGCATTCCGATATAACATCATGAGAAGCCTGTTCTATTGTCTGAACCGGAGAAGCCAGAAGAAAAGCTATAATTGGGTAGAATTTCTAAATATGCTGGATAATAGCTATCCACTGGTAAGACCCCGGATATATGTCAATATATACGAATGATAATGTGAACGATTCGTTTCGCAAAGAGCCGGATGCGGGAAAACCGCACGTCCGGAGTTCTGTGAGGGGTGTACGACCGTAAGGGGTGCACCTACTCGACCCATGAAATACCCAGATAAAGGATTTCAATGGATAGGAAAATGTAATATTGATAAAAGAGCAGAAGCAGTTGTATGTTCAAAGAAAGCAACTAAGAAAGAAAAAGCATCCGAGTATCTGAGAATCATGTTATCGGTAGAAGATGTACCAAGTGCAGAGATTATACGGCGAATGGATAGGATTGGCATTAAGGAAAGAACAATAAGAACTGTGCAAAAAGAAATAGGCATAGAAGCATACAGAAAACAGGGAATATGGTATTGGCATATGCCTGAACCAGAGGAAGAAGTTGATGAGGAATGAGTTTTAATTATAGAGTAGCTGGTTATGTAAAATTAGCAAAGCTATGGGAAAAAAATAAGGAAGCAGCTCTTAGCTATCATAAGAGATATTATAAAGAAAAATGCGATAAGATTCCGGGATGGATATTACAGGGTGTATATGTAGATATTACCGGACAAAAGTTAATATATAAAAGACCACAGATGCTTCATCTACTAAAAGCCTGCCGGAATGGAGAAGTTGATTGCATTGCTGTCCAGACGAAAGCGTATTTGGCGGCAAACAGTGAAGAATTTTGCTATCTGCTCAAATTTCTTTCAGAAATGCCAGGGCTTATAGAACTGGTAACAGAAGATGAGAAATATCATATTAATACGATCATGAATCCAGAGCAGCAGAAAGAAGCATTAGAAAAAATGGCAGATGATTATGTGAAACTGGATGAAGCAAAGTATAAAAAATGGAAGGAAAAGATACTGCAGGGAATACAGGAACTGTAAGCAGGAGGTTGAAAGAGAAGTTGGCTGTTGAAGATATTTATGGAGTAGAGGAATCCGAGGAAGTAGATACAGAGAAAATCGAGGATTGTGAAATCATAGATACCGAAGGAAACGTTATTTCTTCTACAGATTCTTCAGATATAGGTGACTGGGAAAAAAGACATAATGAAATTGAAGAGCAAAGGGAGAAAATCCGAAACCGTGTTAGAAAAACACGTTCTGGAAATGGTGTGATCCGGGAAGCAAAACCAAAGCCAACCATATCCGATACAGGACATAAACAAGTCGGAGTATATGCTCGTGTAAGTACCAAAAGTACAAATCGGGTTTCTTCTATAGAAAATCAGACAAGATATTATACGAAAAAAGTTGGAGATACACCAAACTGGACTTTGCATGAGATATATAGTGATGAGGGAAAGTCAGGCACATCTACTCAACATCGAACAGAATTTAAAAGAATGATTGAAGATGCGGCTCAGAAGAAAATTGATCTGATTCTCTGTGCCAGTGTATCAAGATTTGCAAGAAATATGTCTGATTGTATGACATTAGTACGTCAGCTAAAAAGTATGAATCCATCCCATCCAGTAGGAGTATACTTTGAGACAGAAAATATATATACTCTTGATCCGGATTGTAAACAGAATCTCTCTATCCATGCGATGCTTGCTGACTGGGAATCAGCAAATAAAAGCAGGAGAATGATACTTTCTTATGACCAGAGGATATGTACAGGACAATATCCAGTGCTTGATCTGTTAGGATACCGCCACACGAAAGAAGGAGAACTGATCATTCAGCCGGAAGAAGCGAAAACAGTCCGTTTTATTTTTCTTGCATACATAGGCGGTTATGATTGTGATGAAATAGCAGAGATCCTAACAGAACGGGAACGTCCTACACTCAGAGGAAGAACCGACTGGAATGCTTCTATGGTCATGAATATTATGTCAAACGAGCGTCGGTGGGGAGATCTGGAAGCCAGAAAAACCATAGTTATTGATTATGTTGAGCATAAATCAAAGAAAAATGAACATGACAGGGTATCCACTTATGAAGAAGATCATCATGAGCCAATCGTATCACGGGAAATTGCCCTAGCGGCACAGATGGTAAAGAAAAGTTCCAGAAAAATGACAGAGGGTGTTCCAGATTTTTCGGTGATCCACAAAGGAAATTTAAAAGGTTTTGTTTCTATCTGTCCAGGCTGGGGCGGAATAGATGGCAGTGCTTTACTGGAGATTTGCCAGGAAGTATATGAAGAGGAAGAATTAGAAGAACTGAATCATAAGATCAGGATATGGTCAGGAGAGGAACGGGGAAAAGTTGTTTCCATGGCATTATCCGGGTATCAGGTTCCACATGGAATTTATTTTCTAAATAAGAGCCTTCCTGCATTGACTGTGGGTAGAAGAAGGATAAAATTCAGTAAGGCTTGCCATGAAAAACTGAATTATTGCAGATGGGTGGAGATATTGTATCATCCAATTATCCAGACAATTATTATCCGGCAGACAACACCAGATAACCCAAACTGTATTGAATGGGAAAAAGAAGATGGAAAGCTTGTCTCATCTATTTCGTCGAGGGCATTTTCTACAGCGATTTATGAGAGTTTACATTGGAAAAGAGAATTTAGCTTTAAATTTCGTGGTATTACAAAAGAAAGAGGAATGTCAAAAATACTTGTGTTTTCACTGGATGAACCACAGATTATTGTTGGTAAAAAGTATAAAAATCATCCCGATGTAGAAAAAGAAAGTAACCAGCCTTTTGGATTTGTAAAGTACAAAACAGATACAGGGCAGGAAAATAAGCCAGAAAACAATGATATTGTATGTGCTTATCCGGAAGAATGGATGAAACGAAGGATAGGCATTAATTATTTTATCCGGGAACAGAGGGACAGCATGATTAATGCCATAACAGAAGAAGATATAGAAGAAACAGGAGTTGTAGTAGAAAATCCAGTCATAGGACATATACCGTCCAGGCAGGAAATAGTGAATGAATTAGAAGAACTTCTGATGACCATGTAAGGGGTGAGAATATGGGAGAAACCACAGATAACAGACCAAATAATCAGGAAGGACAAAGTTTTACAGCAAGAGAGTTTGAACTGATACAAGAACTTGTACGTTCCCGTATGGAAAAGAATGAGGAACTACAATATGAGAGCTTTGAAGGATATGAACTGCCACCAAGAACACAGTTTTCCATGTTGAAGAAACCGGCAGTAAGTATTAAATATGGACAGCTGACCTTTAATATGGCAGCAATCCGGTTATTTGAGGGAGTAAAACATGTTCTCACAGTCGTAAATACAGAAAAAAAGAGACTGGCTGTTGTACCTTGTGCAGAGGAAGAAAGTGCATCTGTAGAATGGGCCAGAGTCAACAAACAGGGCAAATGGGTGAATAAGAATATCACATCCGTAGATTTTGTAGAAAATCTATATCATTTAATGGGCTGGAACCGTGAGTGTAGATATAAAGTACTTGGTCGAGTAGCTGCTTCTGATCGTGGACTGATCCTTGTCTTTGAAATGGAAGAAGCAATCATGTTTGCACCAAAGAAAGAAGAATTTGTTGATCCAGTTACAGGAGAAACAAAGAAACGTCAGGTTAAATATTATCCAGATGCCTATAAAAACCGTATTGGACGGTCATATACAGAATATGAACAATATCGGCAGTTAAATCTTTTTGAAGATTTCGGAAACTACAACAAGGAACAACAGCCGGAACATGAAAATTCAATAGGAAACAATACAGAAGGTACAGAAGCACCTATGGGAGCAACTGTGCCTGATTATCGTATAGAAAATCAACCACATTGAAAAAGTTTAACTGTCCTGGAATATCAAGAGTTCTTTTTTCGCTGGAGGTGCCAAACAGTTTTTTTCGGAGAAGGTCTATCTCTTCTTTCAGATTATCCCGTTCCTGGGTGAGAACCGCTTCCCGTTTATTGGCAGCATCGACAGTTGCTTGAAGTGTTTTTATCATCTTTTTGAGATCGTTTATCATGTCCTTCAGCTCACGGAGCTGGATATCTTTGGAACTGTCTGCCACTGCTTTTTCCTCCTGTTTCTGATGTTTCCATTATACCAAAAAACAGTGGCTTTTCCCAGCAAAACAGCGGCTTTACCAGACCTTGAAAGTGCCGAAAATACAGCAAAAAGCAAGAGCTTTATGTGCATCTTTTTTACGTTGCCTTGATCGCTTTGGGCTGCTCAATATCAATGCCAGACATCAGCCAGTCGAACTCCCGCCATGTAAGATTCCGGACCTCAGATTTATTCCTGGGACACCGGTAAGATCCCTGGGCGGTCAGTCTTTTGTAGATCATAACGATCCCGTCAGGTTCTTTTAAAATAGCTTTGATACGGTCGCATTTACGGCCGCAGAAAAGAAAAAGTGCATGGTCGATCTCCATCGAAAACTGTTCCTGGATGATCGCACATAATCCATCAATGGACTTGCGCATATCTGTTCTGCCACAGACGATATAGATCGCATCAACACTTGAGATGTCCGCTAACATAACGACTCCCTAAGCGTATCCATAAGCATCTTCAGAAGTAACGGTTTGATCTCATTACTCATTCGTATAAGCAATCCGTCTGCTTCGATTTCAATCGTATGTGAATTGTCAAGGTGCATAGGTCTGTTCCCATTATCTGGGATCAGTCCTGCCGGAGAAGACTCCGGTTCTATAGCAATCTGGACTACATCCTGTTTATGGGATGTAAGGTCAAGAGTGCTGGCTTTTCCAACTGGATTCGGTATCTGACAGGCTTTTTTGCGGAGACGGGTAACTGCATTGTAAAAACAGCTGGGAGATATCCCATGCTCATTACACCATGCAGCATCTGTCAGGCCACTTTGTCTGCATTCGATTACCAGTTCCATCCATTCGTCCAGGGAACGCCCTGGAGCACGTTTCTTACTCATAATGAAACCTCCAAATGTAGTAAATTTCTATCTCCTATCAAGCGGAGTGTAGTAAAAATCTATTTACTATCATTATGAGTTTAAAAACGTAGACAGTAAAGCTACCCAAGATTTAAGCGCTTACAGAAAATAGTTGTTTTTAGTTTAAAGAGTGAAGATTTATAGAAGTAGTGTTGATGAAAAAAAATCCATGTGGTAATATGCAGGTATGGATGAAAAATATTTGTAAATATTTATACATGGGGTGATGGTATATGATGTATTATGGCCATTTATTGGAACAATGGTCGTTGGAGATGGACTTAATAAAAGATTTAGAACTTTTTATGAAAAAGGAAATGCAAAGAGTGGGAATAAATCCATCAAATACTAGAAACATTTTATATGAATATTTCAATATGCTGAAACGAATAATTTCTATAAGACCAAGGAGAGTTGTGTATTCTAATGAGTTTCAGTGTCCAGAAGAGTATAAACCTGCCCTTTTAGAGTTTGAAGATAACGCTCGAAAGGGGAAAAACTTAAATAAATATCAAAGTGACAAAATTACAAGACCGGAAGAATCAGATGATTTATTGAATGATTGGAATATTGTTCATTTTCATCTTTCAAGACGATTTAGAGATGATGGATTTGCAAAACGGAGTAATTATCAAATATTTGCATGGATTACCGATGATTGCATATATATGATACAAGTATACCCACATAAGGCTGATTTTCTGTATTGTAAAAAAGAACTGTTAAATATAGTGGAAAGAAACTGGCCTAACCTATTGGAACCATATAGACTGAAAGACATATGTAGTTTAAATGAACAATTTGATGATGAACAATATGAACAAATTCGAGAAGCACATATTTCAACTTTGATACAAACAGAAAATGATAAGTGTTATGGGTTTCTTGGTGGAGGATATATGTCAGATGGATCATCTGGAGAGGCAGTAAGAAATGAATTTTTTTGGAATAACCGATTGAAAATTTGTGAAGATGTCATAAGAAGAAATATGACTTCTATTCTGCAGGTGATTAGGGAACAATGTAATTATAAGGGATATACCTATAATATAAAATTAATGGGTATGCCGGTATCACCAAATAACATCAATGTTATTGAAACAAAAACACAAATGGGAATAGAATTACTATTATCAGAAAGTCGTGTGCGTGTTTTTAAAATTGAAGATGAATTGAAGTATATATACGAAAATGAAGAAATGGATTCTGGAAATTAAATTATGGATGATATATTAAAAATAGCAAAAAATTATTCAAAAGAAAAACATATAGAGTTATTACCTGCAAGTGAAAATAATATTTTAGATTCTTTACTTTTTTTATTTGATGAAAATTGGGAAGAAGAGGGAGCGGAATATCCATATGAGATAATAACATACTTGTTAGACTGTTATTATGTTTTACCGGAAAGACCAGATTTAGCATCTTTATTTTGCTGGCAAGCAATAAATCATTCATATTATAATGAACTGTTGGGAGATTTATCAAGAAGATGTTCAGACACGGATGGAGTTAAAAAAGTTTGTGAAGATATTTTATCAAACAAAGCAAAATATGATCCGATACTACAGCAATTTATTGTTAAGTTACCAATAAAGGTTTTTCATTATGTAGCATCTTATATGCTTAAAGGATATATAATGGATAGAGCTAATATTGATCGAAGATATAGGGCAAGTTCATATGATACGATAAAAAGATATATTCCCGTAATAAGAGATATTATAGAAAAATCATATGGTGAGGCTTTACGAAATATTTCTAATCCATCAATAATGAATAATAAGATTTCATTAAACATTATAGATGGAGCTAAAAGCCGTCAAATAATCCATAGTTTTGCTTTGAAATTAAAAGAATTATTAATTAGAAAAGAAACAGAAATTACTTTTTATGAAGCGGAGACAAGAGAAGCATTTCAGTTTACAGACCAAGATAAAATATATTTTATTTTGTTTGGTATTTTATACGCATCAAGATGTAATAATTTTCATGGGAATGTAGCTGCACGAATGAATAGCATAAATGCTGATAAAGAGACATTTAAAATGTATACTGATATTTTTTTGCTGGAATATACTATTTTAGCAATGCATATGAATTATTTGGGGCAGCTCTCAGACGAAGTGTTAGAAAAAATAAAAAAGAATTCAGATCTTATGTTTTTATAAAAGGGCATTATTGAAGAAATTCGTATTCGGCGATAGAAAAAATGATTTTAAACTTTTAGCTATCGTTAGAAGGTGCAATTATTATTGGATAAACATATGACCGTGAAGGTATATTAAGCTATTGTTGGAATAAAAGTGTTATCTGGGAGATTTAAGATTAAAAATGTAAAAGATGGGAATGGATTGTTTTAAGAAGATGAGAAAATGGCAATTATGTGTAAAGCTATGGAAGATATGAGAAATAAAGCAGCAAGAGAAGCTGAAAAAATGAAAGCAATTCGTATGGCTCGTCTAATGATAGAAGATGGTAAACTTAGTTATGAAGATATTGCAATGTACACAGAGCTTACTCTGAAAGAAGTAGAAAAAATTGCTATGGAAAAGAAACGTGCATAATAGATAAAAACAAAATAAATGTTCTGCTTTCAGAATGATAAGTAGAAAAGGGTTTCTGATTATTTATAAGAATCAGAGGCTCTTTTTTATGCCTAAAAGTTGTTTCTGAGTTGACATAACGAGGAACCATGAGCCTGGTAGGTACCAGACCGATATTACAGGACGAATTGCTGAAATATGAACTGCATCATAGAGCCAGAATCGCCATCAAACCAGGAATTACCGGTATGTGGCAGGTAAGCGGTCGAAGTGATATCACAGATTTTGAAGAAGTCGTGCGACTGGATACAGAATATATCAGTAACTGGAATTTTGGATTGGATATAAAGATTTTGTTTAAGACAGTGATGACGGTTCTGAAGAGGGAAGGGTCGGTGTAGGAGGATGCCGAAGATGCCTGCTGGTTCTTTTGCAAAGAAGCTGTACAGTCTATATCTTACCTATCTGCCGACAGAGAAGTTTAAATATGCGTTGAATATGAATGTAGATAACAGAGGTTCTTTTACAGAACTGGTACATACAGAGGACTGTGGACAGGTTTCCATCAATATCAGCAGACCGGGAATCACCAAAGGCCAGCACTGGCATAACTTCAAGTGGGAGCTTTTCATCGTTGTGGCAGGCCACGGACTGATTCAGGAGAGGAATATTAATACGGGTGAGACTGTAGAGTTTGAGATCTCCGGGGATAAGATCGAGGCAGTACATATGATCCCGGGATGGACACATAATATCATCAACCTGAGTGAGACAGAGAACCTCGTTACGGTCATGACCTGCAATGAGATCTTTGACCCGGGACATCCGGATACGTTCGGGGAGCCGGTATGAGGGATGCGTAAAAAGGACTGGTGATTAGTAGACAAAAGAAATAAAATAAGATAGAATAAAAAGTAGCATGATTATTCCGGGGCTCTTTGAGCCACCTGTCCGGACTTTGAGAGCCACCATTCCGGAGAATGAGAGCCATATATTCCGGTAATTCAGAGCCACCTTATTGGGCTCCATTACATATATTTCCTTTAT
>ENA-OQKF01000046-OQKF01000046.1-human-gut-metagenome-genome-assembly--contig:-NODE-46-length-108611-cov-30.000839_pt1 | contig 108611 bp, 84 predicted proteins | sample MGYA00242617_ERZ504784 | MGnify/ENA primary metagenome ERZ504784 (study PRJEB26092, sample SAMD00036364) | human gut metagenome | host: Homo sapiens | study: EMG produced TPA metagenomics assembly of... | reverse complement strand
TGGATATGTGAATCTTTTATTCCGAGCATTTTTCCTATATAATTAAGACTAGACATATTGAATAAACATCCTTTCGTTAATTGTTAGCACCTTTATTGTATCGGATTTTATTCAATATGTCTTTTTTTGTGCAAAAAAAGTAGGCGCCAAGAGGACACGCAACTAGCGTTTCTCTTTAGCGCCCCAAAATAAATTATAGAACCATCTTACTTATTATGGGCACCTATATTTGGATACATTCAATAGTAATTCTGTCAACTTACTCATAATTCGAGTAAACTGTTTTTATATTTTTGTTCAAAAATCGGTAAACTTAAATGCATTTTAATTATGATTTTTATTCGTGTTTTTGATTGACATATAAAAATTTGATTGAATTTGAATTTATTTGAGCGTTTTTAATGGCGTTTTAATCAGTAAAGTGCTAAAATACTATTATTAAAGTAGTATTTGCAAGAGAAAGGGGGCTTTGTGATGAAAGTAGGTTTTAACTACATCACAGAACCAAGCAGACGTCGTGTAGGATTGTCTGTTTTAATCGGTATTATAGTCGGCATTATCGGTGCCATTGCTAAGTGGGGTTGGGAAGTGCCGTTTCCACCGCGTAATCCTGATATTTTCTGGCCGGTTGACGCCATGTCTCGTGTAACACCGCCAAAAGTTGTGTTGGATATGTTACATATGCCTGATTTATCCTATACATTCTCCGGTGTTCAGTTACCGCTTGATGTATTTATTGTGCATGTTTTATTCTCCATTGTATTTGGTATTATGTATTGCGTAATCGCTGAATATTGGCCACGCATTAAAATGTGGCAAGGATGTGTGTTCGGTTTCTTTGTGTATTTATTTGCTCATGTAATCGTAATGCCGCTTATGGGCTTGGTACCGCCATTGGCAGAAATCCCATTTGATGAAAACTTGTCTGAATTATTCGGTCATCTTTGGTGGCTTTGGATTATGGAAGTGGCTCGCCGTGACTTACGAAATCGTATGACCGGTGAACTTGATCCTGAAAAGTATATTTAATTAATAAAACCTCTTTGTTTTAGGTGCTCGGTAATGTTGTTTACAACAGCATTTATGACCAAGCTAACTTTAAAACAAAGGGGTTTTTATTATATCGAAAAATATAGTAGGATATAGTATAATAATTATTGACAAAATTATATTTTTTCGATAAACTGAAACATGGTACTAGAGTTTTCAGTTCGGTTTTCATTAGTTTTATATAAGTTGAATTGAAAGCGTTTTTAGAATAAAAATGTTGGTAATGTGTAATGCTTATCAATTTTTTATATAGTGTTTACTTTAGAATCTGCAAAGTATGTCAGAACTGTGGTAAGTACGGTTATGTAGTGATTGTTATAGTGTAGTGATTATCCTTATAAACAGGGTAAGCAGTATAGTGTAATGATTGCTTATTTTTCTATTTTAGTGTGTGGAAGTGATTCATTATGTGTATGTGGAATTACAGTGTGAATGTTGATGGAGGAGGCGACAATGAAACAACGAATTCTTGATGCGGCTGTAGCCGAAATAGAGTTACATGGCTCGTCATTTCGTATGGATGACTTGGCTAAGCGCCTTAATATTAGTAAGCGTACTTTGTATGAAAATTTTCATTCCAAGAATGAAATCATTGAGCGTATTTTATTCGACAAGAGTCAGGACTTTTATAATTTGCATAAGCAGATTTTAGAAGATGACAACTTGGATACGGTTACTAAGCTCAAACGCTATTTTACGGTTAAATCTGATTTGTATGCGACAATCAGCGGCGATCATTATCGACTTATGTTTGCCTCGGTGCCATCGTTGGTAGACCAAGTAATGCGTACAGTTGAAAAAGATTGGGAGTTACTGGGGAACTTTTTAAAAGAACAACAACGATTAGGTGTTATTAAAGATGTGGATATTGATGTATTAATACTTATGTTTAAAGGTGTTTTACGCATAGTATTTTACGATAGTCTAGCTAACCCGGAAGATTGCAAAGAGCTTTTGTCAGAGGCTATGAACTTAATATTGCATGGTATTTTGAATGAGGAGGATAAGAATGAGTAAGTTTCGATTATTGGGTGGCATTGTAGCCGGGTTGGCGATGATGCTGGTGGTTGCCGGTTGCGGTAAGGAAGAAGCGCAACAACAGGCAGTTGCAGTCAACACATATAAAATTGTGGCCACCGATACACAGATTGCAACGTCCTTTAACGGTACCGTTACATCGCAGAATAGTACAGCCATTCATGCGCGTGTTTCCGGTCACGTTGTAGAGAAGTATGTTAATGGCGGCGAACAGGTTGTTAAAGGCCAGCCTTTATTCCGTTTGGATTCCCGTCAGTATGAAGCTAATTTAGCCAGTGCTCAGGCTAATGCAGCATCGTCCAATGCATCCTATTTAAATGCGGAACGCGATTTGCAGCGTTATCAGCAATTAGCTAATGAAGATGCCATTGCTCGTCAGACTTTGGATACCCAAGCCAGCACGACGGAACAGCAAAAAGCTGCTTTAGCGGCTAATGATGCAGCTGTTCGTATTGCTCAGGATAATTTGCAGGATACAGTTATTTATGCACCGTTTGACGGTACCTTAGAAATGGATGATGTCGATTTAGGTGCTTATGTAACTGCCGGCAGCACTACTTTAGTTACTATTAATACAGTAGATCCTGTATATGTAGAATTTGCCATGAGTGAAGCTGAATATCTTGACTTCATGAAGAATAAGCAAGGTCAGAATTTGGCTAATGTACCATTACAGCTTCGTTTATCTGACGGTTCTATTTATCAGTACACCGGTACGTTGGTGCAGGCCGCCAAAAACCTCGACAGCACATCCGGTCAGTTGATGTTTAAAGCGTCCTTCCCAAATCCACAGCATATGTTATTACCTAATATGTATGCGTCTGTTGTTTCTCCCGGGGATATTATTAAAGATGCTATCTTAGTTCCTACTAAAGCTATTACGTATGTACTCGATAAATCCTTCGTATTTACGGTTGATGAAAACGGTAAAGTTACTCAGACTCCGGTTGAAACAAGCGGTACTCAGGGTATTTATACAATTGTTAAGAGTGGTATAAAACCGGGGACAACGGTTGTTGTTGACGGCTTAACCAAGATTCGTAACGGTGTAACAGTTAACCCTACGGCGTTGACTAAAGACCAGATTGAAAAGACGAAATAAGGGGGGATACTGTGTCGAAATTTTTTATTAACCGACCTATCTTTGCCATCGTTTTGTCCTTGATTATTACGATTGTCGGCCTTGTGTCAATGTTAACCTTGCCGATTGCGCGTTATCCGGAGATAACACCGCCACAGGTTCATGTAACGACTAGTTACGTCGGGGCATCTGCAGACGTTGTAAGTGATACGGTAGCGTCCGTAATCGAATCCCAAATCGTAGGGGTTCAAGATATGGACTACATGACATCAACCAGTAGCAACAGCGGCAGTTACTCTTTGACAGTCCAATTTAATCAGGGTACCGATGCGGATATGGATACGGTAAATACTCAAAACCGTGTACAGCGTGCCTTAGCTTCCTTACCGTCGGAAGTACAAAGTGTCGGTGTTATTACAACTAAATCTACCGGCGATATGTCCTTGGTATTTGCGTTGAAATCTAATGATGCTGATTCATATGACCAGACATTCTTAAAAAACTATGCATCCAACTACATGATGGATGAAATTAAATCCATTAAAGGTGTTGGTAGTGTGCAGGAATTCGGCGCTGACTTTGCTATGCGCGTTTGGCTCGATCCAAGTAAAATGGCTCAGCATAATGTAACGATTGCTCAAGTAACCAGTGCTATTTCCGCACAGAATAGACAGGCGGCAGCCGGTTCTTTAGGTACCGATCCAACGCCTAGTACACAGCAAATTAATCGTAACATTTCCATTCAAGGCCGTTTAATTACGCCTCAGGAATTCGGTAATATCGTTATTAAAACAGATAGCAACGGTAATTTGCTGCGCTTAAAAGATGTGGCTACTATCCAACTTGGCTCTGAAGATTATGGTTTTAATGCCAAGAGTGATGACCGTCCAATGGCTGTGTTTACCGTATCTTTAACAAGTGATGCGAATGCGATTGAAACAATCGGTCAAGTAAAGCAAGTTCTGGAAAAACAAAAAGATAGTTTACCACCGGGCGTTGAATATACGGTTATCGTAGATAATACGAACTTCGTTATTGCGTCCATCGAAGAAGTAGTTCAGACCTTCGTAGAAGCGTTGATTTTGGTAGCTTTGATTGTATATATCTTCTTACAGTCCTGGCGCTCCACATTGATTCCGATGATTGCCGTACCGGTATCCTTGCTTGGTACCTTCGCGGCGTTTGAAGTATTAGGCTTTACCATCAATACGTTGACCTTGTTCGCGATGGTACTTGCTATAGGGCTTGTAGTCGATGACGCCATCGTTGTTATTGAAGCGGTTGAATACGAAATTAAAGTCAATGGTTTGACGCCTCATGACGCAACGATTGCAGCTATGAAAAACGTACAAGGTCCGGTTGTCGGTATCGCTTTCGTATTGGCGTCCGTATTCGTGCCGGTATCCTTCATGGGCGGTATGACAGGTATTCTTTACAAACAGTTCGCCTTGACCATTGCCGTATCTGTTGCCATTTCTGCGTTCGTAGCGTTAACCTTGACGCCGGCACTTTGTTCCATGATGTTAAAACCACATGTACCGCAGGAACATGAAAACTTGTTGCATCGTGGACTTAATAAATTTAACGATGCCTTGGAACGTTTCAGTGATTGGTACGGGTATCAGTTAGCTCGCTTGGCTAAACACTTATGGATTACTGTGGCTGCTTTATTGGCGTTTGCCTTGGTTTCCGCAGGTGTGTTCCGCGTATTGCCATCCGCTTTCGTACCACCGGAAGATAACGGTTATTACATGGTAGCCGTAAACTTGCCGGAAGGGGCTACTTTATCCCGTACGATTGCCGTGCTCGATAAAGTGCAGGGCTTCATGAGTGAAGATCCGGATATTGTCGATAAAGCAGGGATTGCCGGTTTCGATATTTTAGCTAGTGCTCAAAAATCAAGCGGCGGTTTGATGTTTGCTACCTTATCCGATTGGAGCCAACGTAAAGGGGCCGGACAGGATGTTAACAGCAAAATCGGTAAATTAATGGGCTATGCCGCTACCGTTCCGGAAGCGACTATTTTACCGTTGAACCCACCACCAATTCCGGGGTTAGGTAACTCCGGTGGTTTCTCCATGTATATTATCAATAAGGCAGGGGATTCCACAGCTGAAATGGCAACCGTTGTTAATGACTTCTTAAGTGAAGCTCGTAAACAACCGGTATTTGGTTCTATCTACACGACCTTTACTGATAGCACACCAACTTATAATTTTGATATTAACCGTGATAAAGCGGCTCAAGATGGTGTGAGTGTGTCTGATATCTTTACGACCTTGCAAGGTTATTACGGTTCGATCCAGGTTAATGACTTTAACCAGTTCGGTAAGACTTATAAGGTTGTTATTCAAGCCAGCCAGGATTACCGTGTTTCACCGGAAAATAACAACAATATCTATGTAGCTAACAGTAGTGGTACTTTGTATCCGGTAGCTAACTATGTTAAAGCTGTATCCACAACATCGGCTTCGACGATCACTCGTTTTAACAACTATCCGGCTGTTAAAATCGGTGGTTCTGAAGCGGACGGTTACAGTTCCGGTGATGCCATTGCAGCTCTTGAAGAAGCAGCGAAAACGTTACCTCAGGGCTATGACTATGACTGGGCCGATCAAAGCCGTGAAGAAGTTAAAGCCGGTTCCCAGACGATTCTTATCTTAGGCATGGGGATTATCTTCGTATTCCTCGTATTGGCCGCCTTGTATGAATCGTGGAAAGTACCGTTTGCCGTATTGTTCTCCGTACCGTCCGGTATCGTAGGGGCAGCTTTAATTCCTTGGTTATTGAACTTAACCGGTGCTTATAGCTTAACCAACGATATTTATTTACAGATCGGGTTGTTGACCTTGGTCGGCTTAGCGGCGAAGAATGCAATCTTGATTATCGAATATGCTAAGATTCGTGTTGATGAGCGTGGCATGCGCTTTGTCGATGCGGCTATCGAAGCGGCGAAGATTCGTTTACGTCCTATCTTGATGACGTCCTTAGCGTTCATCTTAGGTTGTATTCCGCTCGCAATCTCCAGCGGCGCCGGTGCGGGTGCCCGTGTATCCATTGGTATTACCGTAGTAGCCGGTATGACATCTGCTACCTTATTCGGCATCTTCGTTATCCCGATGTTGTTCATCTTTATTGAAAACATCGGTGCCGGTAAGAATAAAAAACATTAATACGTCAGTCTAGGTACTTTAAAATCTTACAATAATGTAAGTTTTAAAGTGCATGACCTGTAAATTATTAAGCGAGTATGCTCTTTTGAGTGTACTCGCTTTTTACATATAATTCGATTGTTGCATATTATGTATAACTTAAATGAAAGAATACATGATATAATGATGGTAATTATAAAGTACATACGTGTACATGTAGGAGGCGATGCGTAGCTGGTGAGGTGTAACGGTGATGATTTATTATAATTATATATCTAAAAGTCACCGGGTTGTGTCTACGGTTATTGGGGGATAGCCGTCAGTAGGTTCGTTGTAGTAGTGAGGAGGTAAGTAAGTGAATATTATTATTTCGGTAATTGTCATTCTCTGGATTGGTACTTTAGTATTCAAACGATATAAAGCGCAAGCCGTTTTATTCATCGGTGGTATGGTACTATTAGCATTAGCCTATTTGATGGGTTACGGCACAATTCTTGGTGCTAAACAACAAACGGGTAACTTTATTTTTGATATTTATGAACTCATTCGCATTTTATTCAGTGAACGTGCTGCTAAATTAGGCCTTAATATCATGGCCGTAGCCGGTTTTGCCCGTTACATGGACCACATTGGTGCATCCCGTGCGTTAGTTACCTTGACAATTAAACCGCTTAAAAAATTAAAATCCCCGTATTTAGTACTCAGTGCTTGTTGGGTAGTAGGGATGATTATCGGTCTTGCTATTAACAGTGCCTCCGGTTTGGCCATGTTATTAATGGTTACTATGTATCCTGTATTAATTGCGTTAGGCGTAAGTAAGTTGTCCGCAACGGCTGCCATCGCAACGACTCTTTGTCTCGACTGGAGTCCAAGTGATACAGGGACTATCTTTGCCGCTGAACTGGCGGGCATCGATCCTGTAACATACTGGCATTCCTATCAGGTACCGGTAGCTCTTTGGGTATTCCCGGTAGTTGCAATACTTCATTATGTTGTACAAAAATACATGGATAAACGAGATGGTCATATTGTAGTGGCTCAGGACGCTGTAGTTCACGAAGAAAAAATGACCAATGAAGACTTAAAAGAAGTTAAAGCACCTTTATACTATGCGATTTTACCGATTATTCCGCTCGCTTTAATTTTATCCTTCTCCAGTCTCTGGATTTCTTGGATTAAGATGAACATTATCATGGCCATGTTAATCGGTACGACTGTGGGCATGATTTTCCAATATTTACGTACCTTTGAGGGTAAGTCTACGCTTGCTGATTTACAGGTTTACTTCGACGGCATGGGTCGCCAAATGGCAAACGTAGTCAGCCTTATCGTAGCCGGCGAACTCTTTGCCAAAGGCCTCATGGCTATCGGTACCATCGATGCCCTCATCAACTGGACTAAAACGTCCGGTTTCGGCGGTATCGGCATTACCCTCGTAATGGTATCCATCATCGGCATTTCCTCCATCGTTATGGGCTCGGGGAACGCTCCGTTCTTCGCCTTTGCTAACTTGGTGCCGTCCATTGCGGCGTCCACCGGCGTTTCGGCAGCCCTCATGATTTTACCGATGCATTTTATCGCCAGTGCGTTCCGTACCATTTCGCCGATTACGGCTGTAATCGTGGTAGCCGCCGGTATGGCCGGTATTTCACCGTTTGATTTGGTTAAACGTACTGCCATTCCGATGATTGGTGCCGGCTTTACGCTCGTTGTTGCGAACTTTGTAATGTTCTTATAATTTACAATGTTGAGCTAAAAGATTTGTAAATTATTTATATGTGTACTTTTAAATTTTAAAATTGTATTTCATATCTCCATCCGACATTGTGTCGGGTGGAGATATTTGTTTGTAAAAAGCATGCTATAATGCTCATTTACTCATACTGCAGAAGGGTAATTTATGGTATAATGAATAAGATAAATTAACTTCGTTAATTCTAATTTTTTTATGAGGTGATATACATGAGTGAAAATGTAATTTTAGTAACCGGCCATAAGAGCCCTGACACGGATTCCTTCTGTTCTGCATTAGGTTATGCTAATTTGAAAACCCAGATGGGTATGCCTGCCAAAGCAATTTGTGCCGGTAAAGCTAACAAGGAAACTTCCTTCGTGCTTGATTATTTCAAAGTAGAACATCCTGAAATCGTGACAAGTTTTGCCGTTCGCATTAAAGACGTTATGGAAAAAGTACCGGCTGTTGATGCTTCTGCAAGCTTGGAAGATATTTTGGCATGGCGCAACACTCATGACATGAACCGTGTACCGGTTGTAAAAGACGGTAAATTCGTAGGCGTAATTTTACCAAGTCGTTTGATTGATGCTTTAGCCGGTGCTTGGCTCGATAAGAAAACTGTAACTGCCGCCGACATCGTATCTAAAGCGGGTTGTCAGTTGGTTTCCCCTGAATTAAAATTAAAAGAATTCGACCGCGGTCATGCCGGTGCGTTCCCGGTAGTAGACGGTGACACTTACTTTGGTATGGTTCGCTCCAAAGTGGAAGCACCTAAAGAAAAACAAAAAGTTGTATTAATTGACCACAATGAAAAAGTACAGATTATCGACGACATCGAAGATGCCGAAATTATCGAAAACATCGACCATCATCGTATCGGTGGTTTAACAACGGAAAACCCTATTTTCATCCATTACGAACCGGTTGGCTGCTCTTGCACCATCGTGGCTAACTTCTACTGGCAGTACGGTCAGGAAATTCCTAAACACATTGCGGGCTTATTGTTATCCGCCATTATTTCTGATACAGTATTGTTCCGTTCGCCGACTTGCACACCAAAAGATGTGGAAACAGCTAAGAAATTGGCTGCTATCGCCGGTGTGGATTTGGAAGCGTACGGCCTTGAAATGTTGAAAGCCGGTGCCGATGTATCCGATTTCAGCGATGAACAAATCGTTCGTACAGATATGAAAGAATTCGGTGCTAACGGTCAGGTTATCAGCATTGGTCAGTTGACTACCATGAACGCTGAAGAAGTATTGACTCGTAAAGCTGCTTTGTTAAAAGCTTTGGAAGAATTGCGTGCATCTAACAAATATGCTGCATCTTACATCATGGTTACCGATATCTTGAAAGAAAGCACTAACTTATTATTCGCCGGCGATGCCGATGCTATCGTTAAAGCTGCTTTCGGTCAAGAACCTAAGGAACAGGAAGTATTCTTGGCTAATACTTTGTCCCGTAAAAAACAAATCGTTCCTCAAATCTTGGGAGCTATGAAATAATACGACTAAGTAGCTATATAAGTAAAACAAAAACGTTGCAAAGGGCAACGTTTTTGTTCATTCTGATTACACTGTGTAGAAAGGACTGTTATGAGTAGTATATTTGACGGCTTGAATAAAGAGCAACAAGAAGCAGTACGCACTACGGAAGGGCCACTGTTGATTGTAGCGGGCGCCGGATCCGGTAAGACGCGTGTACTGACGTATCGCATTGCTTATTTATTGTCACAGGGTGTAAATCCTTATGAAATTTTAGCCATTACCTTTACCAATAAAGCGGCTAAAGAAATGAAGAGCCGTGTGGAGGATTTGGTTGGTTCCATGGCGGATCGCATCTGGCTCAGCACTTTTCATTCCTTTTGTGCAAAATTTTTACGTTTTGAGCTGGATAACTTCCTCGGCTACAGCAAAAATTTTACGATTTATGATACAGGGGACTCACAAGCCGTTATTAAGGGGGCGTTGAAGAGCCTGAATCTGGATGATAAATACTTTCCGCCGGGAGCTATGCTTAGTGCTATTTCCGATGCCAAGAACCGACTCTTGATGGCCCACGAATTTCGCATGGAAGCTCGTGATTTTTACAGTCAAAAAGTGGCTGACGTATACGAATATTATGAGAAAGAACTCCGCAAGAATAATGCGCTCGACTTCGATGATTTGTTGATGGTAGCGGTTAAACTCTTGCAGAGCCGTGAAGATATTCTTCAGAAATACAGTAATCGCTTCCGTTATATCATGATTGACGAATATCAGGATACGAACCATGCTCAATATACGTTGGCTCATTTATTGGCCTCCAAATGGCAAAATATTTGTGTCGTAGGGGATGCGGACCAGAGTATTTACGCTTGGCGCGGTGCGGATATTCAGAATATTCTTGATTTTGAAAAAGACTATCCGGCTACTAAAACCATAAAACTGGAGCAGAACTATCGCTCCACGAAGACGATTTTGGAAGCGGCCAATGCGGTTATCGATAACAACGAAGGGCGTCCCGACAAAGTCCTTTGGACGGATAAAGATATGGGACCGAAAATTCGTCATTTCGAAGCTCAATCGGAACTGGAAGAAGCGGCTTTTATCAGCGAAACTATTGCCAAACAGCATGATATTCATGAAGTACCGTATGGTAATATGGCTATTTTATATCGTACCAATGCTCAGTCCCGTGCCCTTGAAGAAGGCCTCATCAAACGAGGCATTCCTTATGTAATGGTAGGGGGGACGAAGTTCTACGACCGTAAAGAAATAAAAGACGTGTTAGCCTATTTAAAGGTACTCTTTAATCCCTTTGACGATTTGAGCTTGATGCGTATTATTAACGTGCCAAAACGCAGTATCGGTGCTACGACGGTTGCTAAATTGCAAGATTATGCTCGTGAAACAGGCAATTCTTTATTCATGAGTTTGACCATGTTAAGCAATATTCCGACAATTAAGGGCAAAACGAAGGAAAAACTGGAGGAATTCGGAATTCTGATTTTTACTTTGGTTGCCATGATGGATAACCACAATGTATTGCAGATTTTGGAAGCTATTCTAGAAAAAACAGGTTATCTTAAAGAATTGGAAGACAGCACGGACCCTCAAGACGAAGCCCGCGTTGAAAATATCGGTGAATTGTTATCCGTAGCCAAAGTATTCTTAGATGAAAATCCAACAGGCACGGTGCAAGACTTCTTGGAACAGGTGGCGCTAGTCAATGATGTGGATACGTATGAACAAGCTGATTCTAAAGTAACCTTGATGACCCTTCATTCAGCCAAAGGCTTGGAATTTCCGATTGTCTTCTTAGCCGGTATGGAAGAAGGCTTATTCCCACATAGCCGTACCCTCATGAATCCGGAAGAGATTGAAGAAGAGCGTCGCCTTTGCTATGTAGGGATTACCCGTGCGGAAAAAGAACTGTATCTTTTAAATGCTACGACCCGTACCGTATTCGGCCGCACCAACGGCTATTTGCCATCGCGCTTCTTAAAAGAGATTCCGGAAGGCTTGATTGAAGAGTTACGACCAAAACGCAAAGTGCGTGAGGATGTACAGCGTCATGTACCGTCTCATTTATCCGTAATGTCTCGTCCCGTAACGAAGCCTACTTTGCGTAATCCTGTTGTGGAAAACTGGCAAGTCGGTGATACGGCGGTTCATTCCAAATGGGGGAATGGCAAGGTTATCGAACTTCAGGGATCCGGTTCCGGCTTGAAGTTAAAAATAGACTTCCCAACTCAAGGGGTTCGCTTAATTATGGCTCAATTTGCACCGGTTAAGCGTTTAGAAAAATAACCTGTTATATCATTGTTTTACAAAAGACGGTAGGAGAAAGACTATGCCAGCAATGAATGAATTAAGAGCAGCTGTAGCCAATGCGGCTACGGAAGAAGCAAAAGCCCATGCCCTGCAACAATTATTGGCTCATGCCGGATATTTGTATTATGTAAAAGATGCGCCGGAAATGGAAGATTATGAGTACGATAAACTCTATCGGGAATTACTCGATTTGGAAACGGCGCATCCCGAATTTATCACATCCTATTCACCGACACAGCGCGTAGGCGCCAAGATTGAAGGGGATTTTCCGAAAGTCGTACACGGACGACCAATGCTGAGTCTTGGTAATGTTTTCAGTGATGCTGAAGTGCGTACGTTTGCGGAACGAACCGAACGCGAGCTCGGTCATCGACCTGAATATGTCATTGAACTTAAAATCGACGGCCTCGCTTGTAATCTTCATTATGAAAACGGTGTTCTCGTAAGAGCCGTAACCCGCGGTGACGGCCGTGTCGGGGAAGATGTAACGAATAATGTGCGCACCATTCAATCGGTACCGCTTTGTATTGAAAATGCACCGCCGTATATTGAAATACGCGGTGAAGTATACATGCCTCATAAAGAATTCCAACGCATTAACGAAGAGCGTGAAGCGGCCGGTTTGCCGACGTTTGTAAATCCGCGCAATGCCGCCGCCGGTTCTTTGCGCCAGTTAGATCCGGCCATTACAGCCAGTCGTAACCTCGACTTCTTCGCCTATGCTGTAGGTTCTTCGGAAGGCTCCGATATTCACTCCCAGAGTGAACTATTAAAGCGTTTAGCGGAATATCATTTCCATGTAAATCCAAATTACAAAGTGTGCCAAACCATTGATGAAGTAATTGAACGTATTGCTTATTGGGATACGGCTCGTCATGAATTGGCCTATGATACGGACGGTATGGTAATTAAAGTGAATTCCTTTGAAGACCAGGAACAATTGGGGGCTACCGTTAAAGATCCCCGGTGGGCTACGGCTTTTAAATATCCGCCGGAAGAAGTGGAAACCATCGTCAAAGATATTACTATCAATATTGGCCGTACCGGCGTTTTGACACCAACCGCGGAATTGGAGCCGGTCTTTGTATCAGGCACCAATGTAGCGCGCGCCACCCTTCATAACGAAGATTTTATTAAAGACAAAGACATTCGCATCGGTGACCATGTGATGATTCATAAAGCGGCGGAAATTATTCCGGAAGTCATTAAATCCTTACCGGAAAAACGCACCGGTGAAGAGCGTGAATTTAGCATGCCGACCAACTGTCCGATTTGTGATTTTCCGACCGTGCGCCAACCCGGTGAAGTCGCGGTTCGTTGCAGTAATCCGCATTGTCCGGCTGTGGAAAAAGAAAAAATCATTCACTTTGCCTCCCGTGATGCCATGAATATTGACGGCTTGGGGCCGAGCATTGTGGAAAGCCTCATTGCCTATAAGTTAATTGCTACGGTAGCCGATTTGTACAAATTAACGGAAGAACAGCTGGTTACGATGGAGCGCATGGGTAAGAAATCGGCGCAGAACCTCTTAAAAGCCATTGAAGAATCTAAAACCCGTGGTCTCGGTCGACTGCTCTTTGCTTTGGGGATTCGCTTAATCGGTGCTAAAGCAGGCCGAACTATTGCGGAACATTTTCCCACTATGGAGGCTTTACAGGCTGCTACCGCTGAAACTTTAACGGCGGTCAGTGAAATCGGGCCGACCATGGCGGACAGCTTGGTGGCTTATTTTAAAGAGCCGTATAATTTGGAACTCATTGCAGCCCTTCGCGAAGTGGGCGTTGTTATGGCAGAAGAACAGGTGGAACCGAGCGGCACCGAACTGGAAGGGGAAACCATTGTTTTAACGGGAACACTTGAAAGTATGGGGCGTAAAGAAGCAGGTGAACTCTTGGCGGCTCACGGCGCTAAGATAACAGGCTCCGTAAGTAAGAAGACAACTATCGTTATCGCCGGTGCCGAAGCAGGCAGTAAGCTCACTAAAGCGGAATCTTTGGGTATTCGCGTCATGGATGAAACGGAGTTTTTAGAATTAATCAAGGACTGGCAATAAATTCGGCCTTTTGGAATCAAACAAAGATGGGCAATAGATGCGGCCTTTTGAAATACATCACAAATTGACCCTACGATTTTTAAAATAGGCAATATATCAGCTTATTTTGTATTGTCATAGTCAATTTGATATAATAATAAAATGGAAAGGATGTGTACGCATGAAAATTGATCGGGAAGAAATAAAAAAGATTGCTTTATTATCTCGTTTAGATATTAGCGAAGAAAATATGGGCACTGTAGAAAAAGCGTTAAATGACGTATTATCTTATGTTGCTGAATTGGAAGAATTGGACCTTGAAGGGGTAGAACCTATGGCCCATGCAGTTCCTTTACACAATGTATTCCGTAAGGACGAAGTGATTCCTTCGTTGCCACATGATTTGGCAATGCAGAATGCACCTGAAGAAGAAGACGGTTACTTCAAAGTGCCGCGCGTTATACAGGAATAGGAGGAAGCACTGTGACCATTCATGAATTACATCAGAAATTAGTGGCCAAAGAATTGTCGGCCGTTGAATTAACGAATGCCGTAATTGCCCATAAAGCAAAAACAGAACCGACAGTACATGCGTATTTAGCGGATTCTCACGAACAAGCTTTAGCGGTAGCAGCTAAAGTTGATGAAAAAATTGCAGCCGGTGAAGCCATTTCGCCGTTAGCCGGTATTCCGGGGGCTGTAAAAGACAATATTTGTATTAAAGACCAACAGGCTACTTGTGCGTCTCGTATGTTGGAAAACTTCGTACCGCCATACAATGCGTCTGTTGTTGAAAAGTTAACCGGTGAAGACTATGTAAGCCTTGGTAAACTTAACATGGACGAATTCGCCATGGGTAGTTCTTCCGAAAGCTCCGCATTTGCTAAAACTACGAACCCTTGGAACGCCGAGTATGTACCGGGTGGTTCTTCCGGCGGGGCGGCTGCTTCCGTAGCAGCGGGCAGTGCTGTGTGGGCTTTGGGTTCCGATACGGGCGGATCTGTTCGTCAGCCGGCGTCCTATTGCGGCGTAGTTGGTTTAAAACCAACTTACGGCAATGTGTCTCGTTACGGCCTTATTGCGTATGCTTCATCGCTTGACCAAATCGGCCCTGTGACCCGTGACGTAACTGATGCGGCTATCGTGCTTAACGCTATCAGTGGCCACGACCATCGTGATTCCACGTCTATTCCGGGCGAACGTCCTGATTACACGAAAGCCTTGGTAAATGACGTAAAAGGCCTTAAAATCGGTATGCCAAAAGAATATTTCGGCGAAGGTCTCAACAGTGAAGTCCGTGAAGCGCTTGAAAAAGCCGCTAAAGTATACGAAGGTTTGGGTGCTGAAATCGTAGAAGTAAGCTTGCCGACTTCTAAATATGCTTTATCCGCTTATTATATTATCGCTTTGGCGGAAGCCAGCTCCAACTTGGCTCGTTACGACGGCGTAAGCTATGGTTTGCGTGTACCGGCTGATAACTTGGTTGAAATGTCCACGAAGACTCGCTCCCAAGGTTTTGGTGCCGAAGTACAGCGTCGTATCTTGCTCGGTACCTATGTATTGAGTTCCGGCTATTATGATGCTTATTATTTGAAAGCCTTGAAAGCTCGTCGTTTGATTAAAAACGAATTTGATGCGGCTTTTGAAAAAGTAGACGTATTGTTAACACCGACTGCACCAAATACAGCGTTCAAGTTCGGTGAAAAAATTAACGATCCGTTATCCATGTATTTAGAAGATATTTGTACCACCCCTGTTAACTTGGCCGGTATTCCGGGCATTTCCATCCCGGCAGGTTTTGCATCCAATGGTATGCCAATCGGTATGCAGTTGTTGGCACCGGCTATGGGTGAAGAAGTCTTATTCCGTACGGCTTATACATTCGAACAGGCTTGTCCGGAATGCAATAAAATCGCATCCATTGGGGAGGTAACACTATGAAATACGAAACAGTCGTAGGGCTGGAAGTCCATACGGAGTTAAAGACTAAATCTAAAATCTTTTGCGGTTGCACTACTGAATTCGGCGGCGACCAAAATACGCATGTTTGCCCTGTATGTTTAGGTTTACCGGGCGTTATGCCGGTACTTAACCAAAAAGTGGTTGAATATGCTATTCGCGTCGGCTTAGCTTTGAACTGTGAAATTTTACAATTCAATAAATTCGACCGTAAAAACTACTACTATCCGGATTTGCCAAAAAACTGGCAGACATCCCAATATGACTTGCCAATCTGCTTGAATGGTCATATTGATATCGAAGTGGGCGGCAAAACTCGTCGTATCCGCATTACGCGTATTCATATGGAAGAAGATGCCGGTAAATTGGTTCACAGCGGCAATACCATCAGCACATCCGATTCCTCCAACGTTGACTACAACCGTACCGGTGTACCATTGTTGGAAATCGTATCGGAACCTGATCTTCGCTCCGGTGAAGAAGCTCGTGCCTATGTTGAAAAAATCCGTTCCATCATCAAATATTTGGACGTGTCCGACGTTCGTATGGAAGAAGGCAGCTTGCGTTGCGACGCCAATATTTCCGTACGCTTGATGGGCGACGAAAAATTAGGTACTAAAACTGAAATTAAGAATATGAACTCCTTAACTGCATTGCAGAAAGGTGTTGAATATGAAGCCATTCGTCAGGCGGAAACGTTGGAAGACGGCGGCACTATCGTTCAGGAAACCCGTACTTGGGACGACAGCAAGGGCATGACATTGTCCATGCGTAAGAAAGAAGCGGAAAACGACTACCGTTATTTCCCTGAACCTGACTTGGTACCAATCGTGATTACGGATGAACAGATTGAAGCGGCTCGCCAATCCTTACCGGAATTACCGGATGCAAAAATGGCTCGTTTCCAAGCCGATTACGGTTTATCCGAAGAAGATAGTGCGATTTTGACAACTATGCGTGAAACCGCCGATTACCTTGATGAAGCTGTTAAAGCCGGTGCTGATGCTAAAACAGCAGCTAACTGGATGCTAGGTGATTTGTCCAAAATGGTGAACGAAGCCAATATTACCTTTGCCGATGCGAAAGTTAAACCGGCTCAATTGGCCGCTATGATTGAACTCATCAACAAAGGCACTATTTCCGGTAAAATTGCGAAAAAAGTTATCGTTTCCATGTGGGAAACCGGTAAAGATCCGCAAGCTATCGTTGAAGAACAAGGTCTTGTTCAGATTACCGATACCGGCGCTATTGAAGAAATCGTAAAACAAGTTATTGCCGATAATCCTAAGTCTGTAGAAGACTTCAAGAGCGGTAAAGGCAAAGCTATCGGTTTCTTGGTTGGTCAGGTTATGAAACTCAGCAAGGGCCGCGCTAATCCGGGCGTTGTTAACGAATTATTGCAGAAACATTTGAACGCATAAATTTAAAAGTTTTCAGCTTATATAATATAGAATTATGGTTATACATAATTCCATATGAGTAAGCGTAAGACCTATTAATTCCGATTCTTTGATTTAAAACACAGGAGATTGCTATGGAAGATAAACAATCTTATGATTCTAAACAGACGAGTGTGTTATCGGAAGAAGAACGTCGTGCGTTTGACGGCGTGACCATAGATGAAACCGGGCGTGAGCAATCTGAAGAGGATATTCGTCGTGAAAACCGTGCCAAGACTCATGAAATGTCTGATGGCACCGGTTTTAATGATTATTTTCAGCAGACAATTCCGGGCGTAAAAGTATTTACCTTCAGCTCTGTGGGCTGGAAGGGTAAATTAATCATGGCAGCTCTCGTAGTTGTTCTTTTTAGTGTGTTAACTTTCTTTGGTGGTTTATTTTTAATTGGATTTATTGTGTTGGGACTAGGCGTCGGTATATGGGCGCTCTTACGAAAGCTTTTTTAATGGTATAAAGACTTCTTCATTCCAGTTCGCTATCCGGCGTGCATGCACGAAAGGCTAGCTTGCCCAGAATGGAGAAGTCTTTTCGCGTATATAAAAGCAATTGCCAAGAAAGGAGAAGTTATGAGTTCTAATGAAAAGCCGATTGTGGCTTTGATGTATGATTTTGATAAAACGTTGTGTACTAAGGATATGCAGGAATATGGTTTTATTCCGGAGCTTGGAATGACGACGGCGGATTTTTGGCGTGAGGCTAATGGTTTAACCGATAAAGACGGCATGGACGGTATTTTGGCGTATATGTTCATGATGGTTAAGATGAGTAGGCTCCATGAAGTGCCGATTACCCGGCAAACGTTAAATAAACTAGGGGAAGGAATTGAATATTTTCCGGGCGTAATTTCTTGGTTCGACCGCATCAGTGCTTACGGTGAGTCAAAAGGCGTGCAAATAGAGCATTATATTGTATCGTCCGGCGTGAAAGAAATTATCGACGGTAGTAAGATTGCGAAGTTTTTCAAAAAGATTTACGCCTGTGAATTCAAGTATGACTATAACGGTCTTATCGAATGGCCGAAGATTGCCGTTAACTATACAGCCAAAACACAATTCTTGTTCCGTATTAACAAGGGCGTATTGGATATTACTACGAGCAGCGATAAAGAGCTGAATCAGTATACACCGGAAGTGGAACGACGAGTACCATTCAGTAACATGATCTATATTGGTGACGGACTCACCGACGTGCCATGTATGAAACTTGTTAAGGTGAATGGTGGTCAAGCCATTGCCGTATATAACCCGGAACAGGAAAACGGAATTAATGTGGCGAAAAATCTGATTAAAGATAATCGCGTTAATTTTGCCTGTCCGGCCAATTATGATGAAGGCAGTCGATTGGATAATATTGTGAAGACTATCATTGATAAAGTAAAAGCTGTTGAAACATTGCAGAGAATGTAATATTGTAGACGAGATTCTGTATTATCGTGAAGATGAAGACGAGGAAGAAGAATGGTAGGTTGAGTCTACTGTATTGATAAAAAATCATAACAATCATATCTATTTATTATACATGTGTAGTAAAAAATTGAAAAGTATTGTAATATTAAAATAGTAAGTAGTGTCGTGTTTATATTTAGGGAGGGGTATTATGAAACGAATATGGGGTATTGTTTTGATGTTTATTACCGTCCTGGCTGTTCTGGGCTGCGGTACTGACAGCATTACCGGCGGTTCCGGGAAAAGTATTTTTACAGAACCGGGTTTGGCGGCTAAGGCTATTTCCGAATTGAAAGAAACACCTGCATTAAAGGGGAAAGATATTCAGGTATTTCAAAATGTACTGGTTAGTGATCTTAAGGGTGTAGGAAGCCGCATTGATATTAATATCCTCGTTCCTGACACTAATGATAAAGTTGATAATTATGTGTACCAAAATGGTAAATGGGCTGCTCCACAACCGGTTCAAATTTCGGGCGACGGTGACATGAAAGACAATGTTATGCCATTAGATGCTATCGATTACAGTAAGATTCCGGATATGTATAAAATAGCCCAAGATAAGGCCAAAGAGATTGAAGGCGGTAAAGTAGATGAACAGCTGATTTACATTTTTAAAATTAATGAACGTAAATATGATGCTCATCTTAAAATCGAAGGAGCCAGAGAAAAGTTCGACGCCATTTTTGACTCTAAAGGCAACCTCATTGAAATGAAAAAAGAATAGTAATGATTAGTCGCTAGTTTTACACAAGTAAAAAGTGAATAAGTTGGTGTTTAATAATTTTGAGACGCTACTGCTATTGTAAACAGTAAGATTTAGTGTAAAAACTATTGTCGTTGGAGAATTTCTAATTTTAGATTGTGTTCGACTCGGCAATAGTTTTTTATCTTTTAAAATTGTATAGTTTACTAACCATATCGTATGTTTGCATGAAATTTCCTATTGGGAATGTCGTTAGTGTTATTTAGTTTTATATATAGGAGGGGTATTATGAAAAGATTAATGGGGATTATTTTCATGATTATCACTGTAATGGCCATGTTAGGCTGTGGTGGTGACAGTGATACCGGTGGTGGTAAAAAAAGTATAATCACTGAACCGGGCTTAGCAGCTAAGATTATTACCGAATTAAAAGAACAATCAGAATTTAAGGGAAAAGTAATTAAGGTGTTCAACAATGTAGTAGTTTCGGATACAGAAGAGTATGGAAATACGATTAGTATTGATGTTTTGGTTCCCGGCACCAGTGACAAAGTTGACAAATATATTTATATGAATGGCAAGTGGCAAAATGCAGGCGCGGCGTTCATTCCCGATGGTCTTACTGTGAAAGATAATCTTATGCCAATCGATGCCATCGACTATAGTAAAATCCCTGAGATGTATAAAGTGGCCGAGGAAAAAGCGAAATCTATTGAAAACGGTAAAGTTGAAAAATCAGTGGGATATATCTATTATGCTGGCAATCACTCATATAAAGCCTACATTCTAATTGATGGCTCTAAAGAATCATATTCAACAGAATTTGATGCTAAAGGTAATTTTGTTAAATTTATTGACGGATGACAAGATCTAAATTTCACGCTTGAAGATGGTATTTTTATTTCATATTACTCCTATTTTTTCAATCTATAATTACAATCAATACAAATAAAAGTTATAATATAGATATAGTTAGATGTAAAAAGTACATTGAAAGGAGATATGATTATGAAAATAGGAAAGTATTCAAAGTACAAAAAGGCATTACGAGCTATGGTTCTTATGGGAGCGACATTAACGGTGGGTGGATTAATAAGCTCGGTAAGTGCGGCCGATTCTTTGGATTTTAAAATCCAAAATTATGAAACGCGTACGATGACAGTTGACGGTAAGGAAGTAACCTTTAGAGCTTATGAAAATATTCCGTATGTAGCCAATCCGGTGGATACGACCTATCAGTCTATGAATGTGTATATTCCGGAAGCCTATTTTCAAAATGAAAAAGATGGAAAATATACAGCTGAATCGGCACCTATCTTTTTACCAAATTCGGTAGGCGGCTATCGTCCGGGGAAAGCGGCCACACCGACTCTTTCTAAAGATGGCGAACCGAATGCTGTTTTATATGCTTTATCACGTGGCCTTGTTGTGGCGGCACCGGCTGCACGCGGTCGCAGTAACGAAACGGCAGAAGGTGTCTATTACGGTAAAGCGCCGGCCGCTATTGTGGATTTAAAGGCAGCCGTGGCCTATTTACATAAGAATGATAACATTATGCCCGGTGATGCGAATAAAATTATTTCCAACGGCACCAGTGCGGGCGGGGCCTTATCCTTGTTGCTAGGTGCTACCGGTAATGAATCGGATTATGCTCCGTATTTACAAGAGATTGGCGCAGCCGATGCGCGAACCGATATTTATGTCGTATCGGCGTATTGTCCGATTACCGATCTTGACCATGCCGATATGGCCTACGAATGGTCATATAACGGTGTCAATGAATACACAGGTATGCCGTCCTTTGGCGGTCAAATGGAGCCACCTGATCCTACCTTAGGGAGCAGCTCGGCCAAAGCCACCCCGGATATGTCAGCTATGCCGGACATGTCCGGTGAAGCACCCGGTAAGCAACAAACTCAAAAGGCAGTTCAATTGACGGCTGACGCGATTGCTTACAGCGATCTTTTGAAAAATAACTTCCCTGAGTATTTGAATAGTTTACAGCTAAAAGATCAAGACGGTAAATTATTGTCACTCGACTTTAACGGCAACGGCTCCTTCATGGACTATGCTAAATCGTATATCATTAAGAGTGCTGAAAAAGCTAAAGCAGCAGGAACGGATATTTCCAGTGCCGATTTTTTAGTGTATGATGCGAAAAATCCGGATAAAATCGTCGATGTTGATTGGCTGAAATACAATACTTCGGTTGGTCGCATGAAGGCTCCGGGTGCTTTTGATTCTCGCGACAATTCTACTGGTGAAAATAACTTGTTTGGCACGGCTACGGTAGACAATCAACATTTCATACAATTTGCATCTATTAACGGTGACGGCACTGCTGTGGCAGATGAACATATCGTCAAAATGATGAATCCGCTTAACTATATTGCACCAAATGACGCTTCAAAGACGAAGGAACAGACCCAGCATTGGCGCATTCGCTATGGTGAAAAGGATAACAACACGTCCATGGCCGTGCCGCTAATTGTGGCTACTCGCTTGGCTAATTATGGTTACGACGTTGATTTTGATTTGCCATGGGGCATTCCGCATGCCGGCGATTATGATTTACAAGAACTTTTTGATTGGATTGATCAATTAGTTTAACGTCTCTCTAATCAGGCGAGCAAACAATTCCATGGCAGGGCTAAGCCACTTATTACTGTTATAACCGCAAACACCCGATATATGAGTATCTGTTAATTCGGTTTCGAGGGCTACCAGTTCACCGTTATTCAATTCATTTTTTACGGCAAAGGTTGGCAGATACGAAATACCGACATTGCTTTTTACCAGGTTTTTAATAGTAGGTATGCTCCATAATTCGATGGTATGGTCCAGTCGTATGGACTTTCTTTGCAAATATTGTTCGAATATTTGACGGAAGATGCAGTTAGGTTCATTGATAATAAAAGGTATAGGAATATTCTGATTTGGTGTTATGAAATCAGAATATTCCTTTTTTATTTCCGGCGAAGCAACTAAGGTCATAGGGTAATTGCCAAAAGAAGCTACTGTTAAATTATTTCCAAAACCTCCGACGTTTTCATAAAATATACCGAGGTCTAAGATACAGTCCAATAACTCGTTGCGGATGTCATAACAATTCATGGACCGTAAAAAGAGTCTTGTATTGGGAGCTAAATCGTGGAATTTTTGCAAAACCGGTGAGAGTTTATAACAAAGCAGGGTTTCGCCTACGCCGATACGTAAAATGCCTTTATATTCCGTCAAATCATTTTCAAAACAATTCAAGCGTTCAACTGATGTAAGAACATCGTTTACATAGGGATATAACTGTTCACCGGCTTTGGTGAGCATCATTCGTCGGCCGATTTTTTCAAATAATTTTACCGAAAGTTCCTGCTCTAATTGTCCGACTTGGAAGGTAATGGTGGATTGCGTATAGTTGAGTTTTTCTGCCGCTTTGGTAAAGCCGCCTTCTTAAATAGTAGTTTTAAAGGTCTGTAAATATTTTAGTTCCATGAGCATCTCCGATACTTCAATAATAATGAAGTTTATATTTAATAACATCAATTATATTTAATTATCTGTTGATGGTATACTAGCAGGGAAAAATACGATTGTCAACGAGATGCTTACATGGAGTTTTTAAACAATATATCAAGCTTTAAAATTCGTAATGAAGATGAAAGACTAGAATATGAGGAGGCAATATAATGTATTCACTTGAATTAGCAAACAGTAAAGAGTTAGAAGTATGCTATGAAATTATTGAAGAAGGGCGTGCTTTTCAAAAAGAACAGGGATTTGTGCAATGGACGGAAGCATATCCCAATCGCGATACAATTGAAGCTGATATGGAGAAGAAAAAGGGGTATGTTATCAAAGCCCAACAAGAAATTTTAGGTTATATGTGCGTTGATTTTGACGGTGAACCGGCCTATGACGATATTAATGGGGCGTGGCGAAGTGAGGCGCCTTATGCCGTGGTTCATCGCATGGCTTTTAGTAAAAAAGCACGAGGCCAGGGCATTGCCGACATAGCTTTTGGTTTAATAGACAAACTTTGTGTAGCTAAAGGCGTGAAATATATTAGAGTGGATACGGATTTTCCGAATAAACGAATGCAACATATTTTGAAGAAGAACGGTTATGTTTATTGTGGTACCATTGTTTTTCAAAACGGCGATAAATTAGCGTATGATAAATTATTATAATATGCATTAGGCCTACCGGCTTTAATTACTCTTTTATAAAATTTTCCCTAATAAGAAATGCCCCGAAAGGTAATAATTCAACCTTCCGAGGCATTTCTTTTTTAGTGTTATATTATTTTGAACCGATAATAGTTATTGCAGCTGTAATAATTCTTCTTTTAATTCAAAATACTTTTCCGTGTAATACGGTGCCATTTGGGATTCCAGCAAATCACCGCCATAGGCTCGACGGCTGACTACGATGATAGGCGGGCTCTGGATTCGTTTGGCCACGGCCAGGCCGGCGAAGGAATTCCACCAACGTTCTAAATCAGCGATAAAGTCGGACGCACTGTCAAAGTAATGAGAAATCGGCTTAGGTAAGTTTAGAATCGCTTCTAAACGATTTTCTTTATACGCGAGCAGTAAATCTTCCGGCGTCATACGATTCCAAGGTTCGATGAAGCTCTTAAATAAACGGTCGTGGTATTCGTACTGCAATGGATCGCCTTGACCTTTGGTGATATCCTGGTTTTCAGATAATTCCGCACTCGGAATGATATCAATAGTGCCTTGGGGGATGACTTCGCGCTTGAAGATTTCACGGTTTAAATAATTGGCTAAATCATAGACCTGATATTTCCAAAGGTCACCGGAGGCGGCTAGGAAACCGGCTAAATCACCATATAGGGTGGCATAACCGATGGTGAATTCCGTCTTATTGCCGTTGCAGGTGAAAGCACCGCCTACAGAAGCAGCGAGACCGGCCAAGATACGAGCAGAGCGGTCGCGGGCTTGGATATTTTCTTTCACAAAGGAGCTAACTTTGACTTGTTCGGAGCCGTTCGGGCCTTCAAAGGTTAATGACTCAAATTGGTTGACGGTGAGCGTTAAACTGTCCTCTACCGGGCAAACGGCATATTGGCAACCTAGATTCTTGGCCAGTTGAGCTGCTAAATCTTTCGTAGCCGTTGAATTGAAGCGGGTCGGCATATTCACCAAATAAATTTGTGATGGATCTAATACGGTCGCATAGAGGGCTGCGTTTAAGGCTGAGTCTATACCGCCGGACACGCCGATGACGATTTTTTTTATGCCTGTTTGCTTTAAGAAGGATTTTAAGCCGTAATGAAGGGCCCGGTAAATTTGAGCAACTTCCAAAGGTGCTTCTGATTTAACAGGCGTTTTAATCACTGTTTGGTTATCGTATAAATCTACTACTTCGTAGCGTGCTTCAGTCGTTACATTTCGGCTATTTTCAGTAATCGGGCTGTCAGCATTTTCAACCGTGGTTGCTTCGCTTGTTTTTGCCATTAAAACAGGCTGTACGGTAGCTTCGTAGGCCGGTGATTGAGCAACTACTTGGCCAGCTTGGTTGTACACCGTGGATTGACCGTCAAAGGTACAAATGGATTTACCATTATTTTGTAAGCCCACAGAATTAATGTAGAAGACAGGCGTTTCTAATTCCTTAGCGCGTTCACTGAATAGGCGATGGCGTCGTTCGTTTTTGCCAAGGGTAAATGGGGACGCTGAAATATTGATAAATGCATCAATCGGCACATCTTGAATGGTGCTCTTATCCGCAAGCGTCGTCGTTGGAGAGAAGGAGTAGTTTTCATCCCAGCTATCTTCACATAAGAGTGGGGCTACATTGAACATTTCGCCGTTTTTAAAAGTAAATGGTAAAAGGCCTAACAACTCCTCAACCGGGCGATGTAACTCTTGAGCTACAGTCGGTAGCGGCGTGAAATAGCGAGCTTCATTGAAGAAGCGATAGTTCGGATTGAGCGTTTTTATAATAAACGGATAGGGCGATTCCTGAGGGGTAATGAGCTCGCCGTTTTGAGCGGCGAAAATAGCGTTAAATTTGCGTGGTCGTCCATCAAAATTGGTTTTGTCAGGATCGAGGCCGACATTGCCGAAGATGACAGCTATATTATCGGTTGACTTGATAATTGTTTCGCCCATGGCTACGCATTCATTGACAAAAGCCGGTTGATCCCATACATCGCCGATGAGATAACCGCTAAGAGCGAGTTCGGGAAGAATTAATAGGTCCAAGCGCAAGGCTTTAGCGTATTCGATCGCTTGTAAAATAATATCTCTGTTTTTACGGGGGTTGCCGGGCGTAATTTCAATTTGGCCCATACCGATGCGTATCATAGGAGCTCCTTATTTTGAAAAAGAGAACAGTTCATAATGTAAAGGTTTATAATGTAAAGATTCATAATGTAAAAATACTGTCTAAGATATATTAGTGCAATATGTCTTAGACAGTTTTATTATACCTTATTTTTCAACGGTAGTGATTTTATTTTTTAAATGAGGCAAATCGGTAATGAAATAGGTGGACAGTAAGGCAATCCAGACAATCGGATTTAAAGTGAGCCAAGCATTTTGAAGACCGTACATATCTGCCAATTTACCGATAAGAGGCGCGACAATGCCACCAAGGGTAATGCCGAGTCCTAAGGTAATACCGGAGGCAAAGCCGATGTTTTTAGCTAAATACACTTGTCCTAAAATAATCATAGGGCTGTATTGGGTAAAAATACCGAAACTTAACGGTAAAATTAGAATCATGGAGAGCCAGTAGGAATCACTTAGAGTAAAGGCCAACATGATAGGCACAAGGGAAATATAGCAATAATGAATGGCTTTAACATAGCCGATGCGATCGGCTAAGGTACCGCCAAGAACGGTAACGATAATACCGCAAACAAAATAAATAGAAAGGGCTAAGTTACCGGATGCCGTTGTTTGACCTAAATGGGTAATCCAATAGATGGGGATAAAGGTGTTAAGTACGGCAAAGCAAATGGAGCGAGCCGCAATGGTAACGAAGAGAATATTGAAACTGCGCCAGTCATTTTGAGCCGTAACGTTGGCAGAGGTTTCTTTTACTTTACGTTCCGCTTTGGCGGCTAATTTATATGGTTTTAATACTAAATAGAGGGTCACTGCCACAATGGCGATAACGGCAAAGATTAAGAGGCTTTTGACGCCCCAAATATAAGCGCTGCTGCCGATGATAGGACCGATGGTAAAACCGGCTTGGCCACCAACAGAAAAATAACTCATGGCCTTGCCTTTTTCTTTACCCGCAATCGCGTTAACCCAACGCGCTGCCTCCGGATGGAACAGGGCTGAGCCGAAACCGGAAATGAGGGCGCACATAATAATGCCCACATAACTGTCTACAAAGGCAATGGAAGCAATACTAAAGCCGCAAATCAGAATTCCCAATGGAACACTTTGCCAAAAGGTTTTTTTATCCGCCAAATAGCCAAAGAATGGTTGGGCAACCGTAGCTAAGGCTGTGTTGAAAAAGATAATAATGGCTACTTGTTCATAGGTGAGCCCGTAATTGGTAATAAATAATGGCAATAGAGCCGGTAATGAACCTTGAGCCGTATCATTAATCATATGGCATATGGCCGGTAAATATTCGTGAGTTTTTTGTATAAATCTATTTTCAGACGGAGTCTGGTTAATACTTATTTCGGTAGACATAAAAGACCTCTTTTTTAAGTTTAATTATTACATCGGATTAGTAATCAACTTTGTAAGTACTAATTATCCGTAACACTCATATTTTATACCTCTTGGCACACTTTTACAAGAAATTTACATACTTGTTTAGGTAAATGATGATTGTTTAGTGATTTATAACGAGAAGCTTTAAAATTTGAATAAACTCTTTTTATTATGTAGTTAATAAGGATAAATGCGAGTATTTTGTGAAAAATACCAATTTTTTTTTAAAAAGTATTATCAATAAAAATATTGTTGTGTTTTCTTGATAAATGAGTATATAATGAGTATTATTTAAAAGTTTTATACTGGGAATAAAATTTTATTATATCTTGTATGGGGTGTTTACTGGAAATAAAAATTAGTTGAGCGTAGAGTATTGAGTAGAATATCGGGCCTAATCCCGACTTATCAGATTATGGAGTAATGAGTGATTGTGTAATTATGCAATTGAGTAAAAGGAGACTTATGGCAACAATTTATCTTATCCGTCATGGTGAAAGTGCAGCAAATGCAGGTCTAAAAACGTTTGGAACGGCAACTATACCTTTAACGCCATTGGGGCAATCTCAAGCGCAAGAAGTGCCGGAACATTTGCCTAATCACTTAGAGTATATTATTCACTCTACGTATTTACGTACTAAAGAAACTGCGAAACCGACGATTAATGCCTATCCGACGGCTACGGTTGAAGAATGGCCGGAAGTTCGTGAATTTACTTATTTAGATCCGGTGAAATGTATGGGGTCGACCATGGCGGAGCGTAAGCCGATGGTGGAAAAATTTTGGGAAACATTGAATCCGGATTTACAAATGCATCCTACGGTAGAATCGTTCGGGCAATTTATTAAGCGTGTTAAGGCCGCCCACTTATTGTTAAATGAACGTTTTGGCGGTAGTCATAAAAATGTTGCCGTATTTACGCATGCATTGTTTATGAAAGCTTTTTTTCAGGTGGCGGAGAAGCCTGATGCTTCGGCTAAACAGCTTATGTCGGAATTTTTTGATTGTCCGGTAATTTATAACTGTGATATTTTTACGTACGAACTTTAAGTACCATTAAGAGTTTATTGAATGTAATATTATAGTAAAACTCGACAATCAATACCCTCCATTCACACAAAATTCTCAAAATATGATATAATATAGCCGATGACTAAGTTAGTGGCAGTGTAGTTAACTGCGATCATATGATGAGGATATTAATGAACATACTCTTAAGTGCTTTAAATTCAAAATTTATACATTCGTCGTTGGCGCTCAGGTATTTGCGCGCCTTCGGACGCACTCAAGGACAGGCATATGATATAGTGGAATACACTATTAATATGCCTGTTTTGGATATTATAAGCGATTTAACGGAACATGACGCCGATGTAGTGGGATTTGCCTGCTATATATGGAATATTGATATGACACTCCATGTAGCGTCTTTGTTAAAATCGGTACGACCGGCGGTAAAAATTGTACTGGGCGGTCCGGAAGTATCTTATACGGCTCGCCGTATTTTAGAACAGCATCCGTATATTGATTACATTGTACAAGGTGAAGGGGAAGAAGCTTTTGCCAAATTAACGGCTAAATTGCAAGCCGGAGAATCACCGTTGGAACCGGCTATAACGGGTATATTGGGACGTGAAACCGGAACTGATGTAACCGGCACCAATACTATGGATGTTACAGCGTTGATTGCTAATGTTGGGAACGTTAATTCTTTAAATGAGATATATCCTATTAAAGGTTCTGAAGAAGTGGCGGAAGTAGCCGATTTAGGTACGATTCCATTCCCCTATGATGAATCGGATATGGTAGATTTGGAACATAAGATTATTTACTATGAATCGTCTCGCGGCTGTCCGTTTCACTGTCAGTACTGTTTATCGGGCAATGCCAATACGGTACGATTTTTCCCGCAGGAACGAACCTTTAAAGAATTACAGTGGTTTATTGACCATAAGGTAAAGCAAGTTAAATTTGTAGACAGAACCTTTAACTGCGCCAAGCATCATCATTTACCGCTGATGCAGTGGATCCATGATGCGGATACGGCGACGAATTTCCACTTGGAAATGGAACCGGTTTTGATGGGGCAGGAAGAAGTTGATTTACTCGTCACTGCCCCCAAAGGGCGTATGCAGATTGAAGTAGGTGTTCAGAGCACAAATCCGGAAACACTTAAGGCCATTCAGCGCTATAACAATTGGGCCCATATTTGTGAGGTTATCCGTCCCGTTATCGAAGGTGGGCGAACCCATGTACATATGGACCTCATCGTTGGTTTACCGCATGAGCCTTATGAGCGTTTTGGTGAGTCTTTTAACGATGTGTTTAGTTTGACGCCACATGCTTTGCAAATCGGGTTTCTTAAATTATTACAAGGGTCCGGTTTGGAACGAAGTAAGGATTATGATTATGTATATGATCCGAAGGCACCGTATGAAGTACTGGCTACGCATGTCATGCCTTACGATGAAATACGCTTTTTAAAGCATTTTGAAGATGTGTTTGAGCGTTTTTACAACAGTGAACGGTTGCGCACTGTGTTTGGCTATTTAGGACAACGTTTAATTGCCAATGGCGAAAGTGCCTTCCATTATTTTGAAAATTTGACGAAAGCCTGGCTCGCCCAGAATTTACATCAGCGTAAATTGAATGATCGCGACCAAATGGCTTTTTTACATGATTATTTTGAAAAACAAAATGATGTAATCAGTAAAGAGCTCTTGGAATATGATTGCCTGGTAAGCTTCGGCGGTAAAGTGCGGGGCGATGAATTGGGCCTCCCTAAACAGACTAAGGAATTGTTACAGGCCGGCGAGACGTTCTGGCGTGACGAAGAATTAGTGAAACAGTTTATTCCTAATTATCGCTTTGTAGAATGGCGACGGATTCGTCAAGATTATTGTGAACATACAGTCACATTGGCTACAGCCGTTATATTAGGTGCCATTTCCGAAGCGGAACAGAAGACCTATAAGACAAAGGGGATAGACCGGGTGACGCTAATTATAGATGTAAAACAACGGCAAACGCCGTTTGTAAGACCGGAGGCGGTATTAGTTAATGAGTGATACGACAAAACCGAAACGGTATCGAGCCATATCGGCTTTTTTGAAAGAAAAATATGGAGAAAAAGTATATAAATTGCCTGTAGCCTTACCGTTAACTTGCCCTAATCGTGACGGTTCGGCCGGTGTAGGGGGCTGTGTATTCTGCGGCGAAATCGGGGCGGGCTATGAAAATCTACCGGCCTCTATGACGGTGCAGGAGCAATTGGTGAAGAATATTGCCCATATTGCCCCTAAATATAAAGCGTATAAATACATTCCGTATTACCAAAATTTCAGCAATACGTATTTGGAACCGGAACGTTTCAAAGAATATATGGAGGCAGGTTGCATTGATAGTACGGTTGGCCTTGCCATAGCGACCAGACCTGACTGTATTAACGACACGTACCTAGAGATTCTAAAAGGTATTAAGGAAACATACGGTGTGGATATTTATTTGGAATACGGCTTGCAGTCGGTGAATTACCACACCCTTGAAAAAATCAATCGTGGTCACGGCATGGCGGAGTTCATTGATGCGGTGCTTAGGACTAAACGTTACGGCTTCAGCGTTTGTGCTCATATGATCGTCAATCTGCCGTGGGATACCATGACGGATACGATTGAAGGGGCCAGGATTTTAACGGCACTCGGTGTTGATCAAGTTAAACTGCATGCTCTTTATATTGTAAAGAATACATTAATGGCCAAGTGGTATGAAGAGAAACAATTTGAATTAATCAGTGCCGATGAATATATTGAGCGTGTTATTGCTTTTTTACGACATTTAGATAAAAATATAGTCTTACAGCGCTTGGTTGGCCGGGCGCCGGAAGAAAACACCTTGTTTACGAATTGGTCTATGGGCTGGTGGCGTATTCAAGAAGAAATAGAACGACGTATGGATGAACGTGATGTGCGACAGGGGGACTTATGTAACTACTTAAACGGCTCGGCAGTACGTAAATTTTTGTAAAAATGAATAACGAATATTGGCAGATACAATTAATGGCATTTTTATAAAATCCTACAGTTTTATTTATTACAGTTAAAAGGAATAAGGAGAAGAGTATGACGGAACGAACTTTTACGTTTCCCCGCTATGAAATGGCAGCCCCTATTTTGGGGATGCAAGAACGAAATTTAAAGATTATTGTGGAAGAATTACCTTGCCAGGTGGTGAGTCGCGGCGATACGTTGCAACTCAAAGGGGACGATGAAATTGTCAACCAATTTTGGCGTGTCCTGGAAGAACTGGTTTTCCTTTATAAAGAAAGCAGTGCCATTACGGAACAGCAGATTCGTATGGCCGTGCGCATGGTTAAATCCGGTAAGGCCGATTTATTGCATACCATGTTTGAAGATACCATTAATGTGACTATGAAGGGTCGCATGATTACGCCAAAAACGGAAGGTCAGAAGGTGTATGTAGACAGTATTCGTCGCAATACGATTACTTTTGGCATCGGACCGGCCGGTACGGGTAAAACGTTCCTAGCCGTAGCACTGGCTGCTTTTTACTTAAAAAATCGCGATGTAGAGCGTATTATTTTAACGCGTCCGGCCGTTGAAGCCGGTGAAAAGCTTGGTTATTTGCCTGGCGATTTAAAGGAAAAGGTGGATCCCTATTTGAGACCACTCTATGACGCATTAAATGATATGTTCGGCTTGGAACAGGTTGACCGTTTCATGCTACGCGGTATCATCGAAGTGGCTCCACTCGCTTACATGCGCGGCCGTACTTTGGAAAACGCCTTTATCATTTTGGACGAAGCACAGAACACGACACCGGAACAAATGAAGATGTTCTTAACCCGTTTGGGTAACAACTCTAAGATGGTTATTAACGGTGACCGCACCCAGATCGACTTACCGGGACGCATGGTGTCAGGCCTTATTGAGGCGGAAAATGTACTTACGGGCCTAGCCGGCATTTCCATGGTTCACTTTACCGATGCGGACGTAGTTCGTCATGACCTGGTAAGTAAGATTATTCGCGCGTATGAACGGTATGAAGTGAAACGAACCGGGCGTGATTTAAATAAACCGCTTAGTAAACAAAAGAACGATAAAACGGATAAGCAAGCTAAGGCGGATAAAACGGTAAAAAATGATTCAACCGATGTAATCGCAAAAGAGTTTGATACACCGGTTCAAAAGACGGATACTACACAAGAGGAAGGTCGGTGAAACCTATGATAGTTACAATCAGTTATGCAGAAGGCATGGAACCTGTTGAAGGTGATAAAACGGCAGCCCTTAATGAAGAAATTATTCAAAAAGTTTGCGGCGAAGTGAGCGAAGTATATGGTCTCAGCGATGAAGAAGAGCTCAGTGTATTACTTTGTAACAATGAAGTAATCCATCAGCTCAATAAAGAGTATCGCGGCATCGACCGTCCAACCGATGTCTTGTCTTTTGCCCTCAATGAAGGGGACGAAATTGATATGGAAGTGGAAACTCATTTGATTGGCGATTTGATTATTTCCTTGGAACGAACAGCCGAACAGGCTGAAGAATACGGCCATCCGTTTGAACGGGAATTGGCATATTTAACAGTTCATGGTTGTTTACATATTTTGGGTTATGATCATATGACGGATGAAGATAAAGCGGAAATGCGCCGCGAAGAAGAGTTCGTATTGGGCAATTTAGGTTATGTGCGGGAGGATGCACCATATAATGAATAAAGATAAACATTTTAAATCCGGTTTTGTAGCAGTGGTAGGGCGTCCGAATGTGGGCAAATCCACATTAATCAATGCGCTCATTGGCGATAAAATTGTGATTGTTTCCGATAAAGCGCAGACGACGCGTAATCGCATCGTTTGTGTGTACATGGATGAGAAAAAACAGATTGTGTTTATGGATACGCCGGGGATTCATAAGCCGAAACACAAATTGGGTGAATTCATGGTAAAAGCGGCCGTAGACTCGCTAAAAGAAGTAGAAGCCGTTTTATTCTTGGTGGCAGGCAATGAAAAACGCGGGCCCGGGGACAATTTCATCATCGAACAGCTTAAGAATGTGGATGTACCGGTATTCTTGGTAATCAATAAGATTGACACTTTGTCCAAAGAACAAATTTTGGAAACTATCGTAGAATATCAGAATTTATATCCCTTTGAAGGGATTATTCCTATTTCTGCCCTTGAAAAGGATAATATCCATGAAGTATTGGACGTATTGGAAAAAGTATTACCGGAAGGTCCGCAGTACTTCCCGGAAGATATGATTACGGATCAGCCGGAACGTCTTATTATTGCCGATATTGTGCGTGAAAAAATTTTGCTTAAAACGCGTGAAGAAATTCCGCATGCTATCGCTGTTGATGTAGATGAGATGAAACAACGTCCCGACGGCACCACTTACATTCGTGCAACTATCTATTGCGAACGGGACTCGCAAAAGGGTATAATAATCGGTAAAAAAGGAAATATGTTGCGTGAATTAGGGGCTGAAGCGAGAACGGATGTAGAACGCTTATTGGCCACCAAAGTTTACCTCGATTTATGGGTAAAAGTTAAAAAGGATTGGCGCAACAAATCAGGCATGTTGTCTGAATTTGGTTATGAATAGAAAGGAATGATTGGTATAGATACCCCCCTAGGGGCCGCCATATTATTGATAGGGTTGGCCGTAGTTTGTATTGTAATGATTAATATTTTAGTTTTGGCAAAATTTTCATTCGCAAGGCTCAGTGAAGAGCATTTGGATGATATTGAAGATTTAAGTGAAGTGGCCAAAGCGTATTTGCGAAATTTGTATAAACGACCGGCTCGGTTTATTAATACGGCGCAATTTTTGATTCTGTTTTTTATCGTACTCCTTGCCGGCGTTGGCAGTGCTTTGATAGCACCGTTTATTGCAGATTGGGAGCGATTGTTTGAGGTCGAAACTGATTGGCTGGCCGGTATTATCGATTTTATAGTGATAGCCTTGATTGCGTTATCCATCCTGACTTTCGGTGAAATTATTCCTAAAGCATTGGGTTTATCTTTCCCGATTCGCTATATCCGTTGGACTGCCAAGATAGTTATGGGCGTAGGCTTTATAGCTACACCGTTAGTATGGGTGGCGGAAAAAGTGAGCGCTATCTTCTTAAAGAGCTTCGGCACGTTGTACAAAAACGAACTGGACTTAGTGCATACGGAAGAAGAAATTCGTATGATGGTTAACCGATCTCATTCGGAAGGTAAGCTTGACCATGTGGAGGGCGAGCTTATCGATAATGTATTTGACTTTGTGGAGCGCATGGCTCGTGAAGTTATGATTCCTCGTCAAGATGTAGATTGCATCTACGTGGAAGATGACTTTGAAGAAACCTTAAAAATTATTTCTGAAACAAGTCATACCCGTTATCCCCTTTGTATGGAAGATAAGGATCATGTAATCGGCCTTGTTCATATTAAGGATTTAATGGAGCAAAAAGAAAAGGCTCGGAAAGATTTACGCTTAGTTCGTCGCGATATTTTGACCGTACCGGAAGTCATGAAGCTTTCCGTACTCTTACAATATATGCGTACCCGTCGAATTTATCAGGCTGTTGTAGTTGATGAATACGGCGGTATGGTGGGTCTTGTTTGCCTCGAAGATATTATCGAAGAGCTCGTTGGCGACATTAAAGATGAGCATGAAACAGATTTACCGGCTGTAGTCATCAATGATGACGGCACCTTCGATTTTGACGGCAAAGTCCTTGTGGACGAAGTGGAATATGCTATGCATGTTGACTTCGATGAGCCGGAAGAAGATACTATCGGCGGTTATATCTTCGGTATGCTGGAACGTACGCCGGTTGTAGGCGATACGGTTGAGCTTTCCGGTTATGTTTTCACCGTTACAGAAATGCAAGGGTATCGCATTGCCCGTCTCAAAGCGGCACCGGTACCACCGGTTGAAGAAGAGACTGAAGCTGAGCCTAAGGAGCAGGATAAGGAAAAGGAGTAATACCCTATGAAAGGTCAAAATACGATAAATTGTGATGCGGTGGTCTTATATCGCCGTAAACGCAAGACCTATTCAGTAGTAACGTTTTTGACAAAACAACGTGGTATTCTTCATTGCTCCATTCCGCAACGGCGTTGGCAGACGCTTAAAAATGCCGGTTATTTACAGCCTTTCAGTCAGGTGTATATTACCTTATTGCCGAATGGTGAGTATTACGATTTACAGCAACTGGACGGTCGTTATTTAGTTCGCTCCATCGAAACCGATTTAGACAGCATTTGCTATGCTGCCTTTGCGGGGGAGTTTATCAGCACCGCCTTTGCTGCGGAAGAACGAGATATAAATCTTTATACTTTGGTTGTGCGATTTTCGGAGTTAATTCGTACGAAGCCGGTGCCGTTAGCCGTTATCTTACTGGGTTGGCAACTACTTAGTCTGGCCGGCTTTGTGCCATCCGCTAAAGCCTATCAACAGGCGGACGGGGTAGCTCGGTTTGTCAAAGAATTCACAGACACAACTGGCTTTACTTTGTCGCGAACGGCGCAAGATGCGATAGGGCAGATTTTGCTCTATGATTGGCAGGATACCACATCGGTTCAATTGCCCCGTACATTGTGGCGCGAGTTGGAGCGTGCGCTTTTTGCCTATACAACGATACAGTTGGGGCAAGAACTCAGTTCTTTGCGATTCTTACATGAAATGAAGGCGAAAGCTTTTGATTAGCAATGGCTTTAATAATAGTTAGTAAGTTACGCATATAATTATTACTATATAAGCAATTTTTGACCGAGGACATATGTTTTTGGTTGACAATATAAACGGGAATTGGTATGGTAACAGAAGTTAGTGTCCTAAAGGGCCACCATGTTAGGAGGAACGAACATGACATTTCAAGAAATAATTTTAAATCTGCAAAAATTCTGGGCAGAGCAAGGTTGTATTTTACAACAGCCTTATGATATGGAAAAAGGGGCCGGTACAATGAACCCGGCGACTTTTTTACACGCTATCGGACCTGAACCTTGGGCCGTTTGCTATGTGGAACCATCCCGTCGTCCGGCGGATGGCCGTTATGGTGACAATCCAAACCGTTTGTTCCAACATCATCAATTCCAGGTTATCGTTAAACCATCGCCTGAAAATATTCAGGAGTTGTATTTAAAAAGCTTGGAAACTTTGGGGATTCATGCGAAAGACCATGATATCCGCTTCGTAGAAGACAACTGGGAATCGCCAACTTTAGGCGCTTGGGGTCTCGGCTGGGAAGTTTGGCTCGACGGCATGGAAGTAACGCAGTTTACTTACTTCCAACAAGTGGGCAGTATCGATGTAAAACCGGTATCTGTAGAAATTACGTATGGTTTGGAACGTTTGGCTATGTATATTCAGGGCGTAGAAAACGTGTATGATTTGAAATGGAATGAAAATGTAACGTATGGCGATATTTGGCATCTTAATGAAGTGGAACAGTCTGCTTACAGCTTCGATTTAGCCGATACGGATATGTTATTCACTTTGTTTGAAATGTATGAAAAAGAAGCTAAACGCATTTGTGAAGAAGGCTATATTTTGCCGGCTTACGACTATGTGTTAAAATGCTCGCACACGTTTAACTTATTAGATTCTCGCGGCGCCATCAGTATCAGCGAACGTACCGCTTTCATCGGTCGTGTACGCAGTCTTGCTCGTATTTGCGCTCAGGCATACTTGGATAAACGTGAAGAATTAGGGTTCCCACTCTTGAAAGGAGATAAGTAATATGGCTGAAGATGTATTATTTGAAATTGGTGCTGAGGAAATACCGGCCGGCGCCATGCCCGGCATTTTAGCACAGCTTAAATCCTTAACGGAAACTAAATTGCAGGAACATCATTTAAAATATGAAGTGATTCGCACTATGGGCACACCACGCCGTATTACCTTAATGGTTGATGGTGCAGCGGATATGTCCGAAGAATTGAGCGAACGCCATAAAGGACCTTCCGCAGCTATCGCTTATGATGCAGATGGCAATCCGACAAAAGCCGCTATCGGCTTTGCCCGCGGTAAAGGCCTTGATGTAGCCGACTTAGTAGTAGAAGACGGTTATATTTACGCTGAAACCAAAACAGCCGGTGTTAAAGCTATGGATATTTTCACACAAATCTTGCCTGAATTAATTCATGGTTTAAGTTTCCCTAAATCTATGCATTGGGGCGATTTGGATGATAAATTCATTCGTCCGGTTCGTTGGATTTTGGCTTTATTGGGCACCGCCGTAATTCCGGTGGAATTTGCCGGTGTTCGTTCCTCCAACTTCAGCCGTGGCCATCGTTTCTTAGGTGAACGCGGTGTGCTTGTACAGCATCCGGCTGATTATATCAAAAACTTGGAAGATAACTTTGTTATCGTGGATCAAGATAAACGCCGTGACATGATTAGTAAACAACTTCATGATTTGGCTGATTCTAAAAATGCTACCATCGTATGGGACGACGATTTATTGGAAGAAGTTTTATACTTGGTAGAATATCCGACAGCTCTTTGCGGTACTTTCGATGAAAGTTACTTGGCATTGCCGGATGCTGCGGTTATTACGCCGATGAAAGACCATCAGCGTTATTTCCCATTGGTATCCAAAGACGGTAAATTATTGCCAATGTTCCTTACCGTTCGCAATGGCGACAGCCATAGTCTTGATGTGGTAACAGCCGGTAACGAACGCGTATTGCGTGCTCGTTTGGACGATGCTAAATTCTTCTTTAATGAAGATCGTAAAAAAGCCTTGGCCGATCGTTCTGAAGGCCTTAAGAAAATCGTATTCCAAGAAGGTCTCGGTAATTTAGCTGATAAAACTGAACGTTTATTAGCCTTAGGTGCTGAATTCGGTGAAGCTTGCGGCCTTGGTGAAGACGCCATGGTTGAACTTGAACGAGCTACCGTATTGGCAAAAACGGACTTAACAACCGGCATGGTAACTGAATTCACTGAATTACAGGGCATTATCGGTAAAGAATATGCTTTGCTCGACGGTGAATCCGGTGAAGTGGCGGAAGCTATTTTTGAACAATATTTGCCACGTTTTGCCGGCGATATTTTGCCTGAAACTCCGGCCGGTAAAGTGCTCAGCATTATCGACAAAGTTGACAATATTGTGGCTACTTTCAGCCGCGGCTTAATTCCAACCGGCTCCCAGGACCCTTATGCACTTCGTCGTCAGACTATCGGCGTATTGAATATTTTAAGCAATAGTGCTTGGAATGTTTCTTTAGAACCGTTATGGCGCCAGGATTTAACATTGTTAGGCGTTCCGGAAGCTAAACACGATGAAATCGTAGGACAGTTGAATAACTTCTTTGCCCTTCGTTTGAAAAATATTTACCTCGATCATGAAGTGCCGCACAATGTTATTGAATTGGTATTATCCAATCCGACTGTTACCGTAACTCAGGCTGACGGCCTTGTTAAAGCTATTATGGCTCATCGTATCGATGAAAATGTAGAACTCGTTCAGGCTTATACGCGTATGTATAACTTGGTTAAAAACGAAAGCTATAAGGCTGTGGATGATTTGTTATTCAGTGACGAAGCTGAAAAAGCATTATTCAAAGAAGCGGTTCTTGCTTATGAAAATTCACAAACAGCCCTTGAAAACAAGGATTATGATAAAGTAGTAGCTATTCCTGAAACCTTGGTACCGGCTATTAACAAATTCTTTGAAGATGTTATGGTTATGGTAGACGATGAAGCAGTTAAAGCCAATCGTTTACAATTAGTGCGTTTGGCCTATGAATCCATGGCTGTTATCGGGGATGTAAGTACTTTAAAATAAAACTAAATTACAATATCAAATTGAACACGTTCAAAACAAGATATAAGTACTTAAAAAATTTAGAATAAATCTGAAAGAGAGAGCAGATTTATATGATTTGGGGATGTTAATATGAATACTTTTATGCGAGCGGCCTTAACCGTTTTGGTAGGGCTTGTTATATGGTTTTTACCTCACACCGAGGCCATTAAGCCGGAAGGTTGGCAATTGTTGGCTATTTTTATAGCCACTATTGCAGGCTTTATTCTGCGCCCCTGGCCTACGGGGATTATGGCGATTTTTGGCGTTGTTGCTGCCGTAGCGACTAAATCTATCACTATGGTACAAGCTTTGGGCGGTTACGCGGAAGCTAATGTATGGCTCATCGTGGCAGCTGTATTTTTCTCCCGCGGCATCATTAATTCCGGCCTCGGCAAGCGGATTGCGTATACCTTAATTCATTTATTCGGTACCAGTTCGTTGAAGCTATCCTATGCGTTAGCCTGTGCAGATTTGATTATATCGCCGGCAACGCCGTCAAATACGGCCCGTGGGGGGCGGGATTATTTTCCCGATTGTGCAAAATGTTTCACTGTCCTTCGGATCCAATCCACACGACAGCTCGTCCCGCAAAATCGGTGCCTTTTTGATGACTACGGCTCACACCATTAATACGATTACCGTTACTATTTTCTTAACGGCTTGTAGCGGTAACTTATTGATTACCTCCTTAGGGGCCAAGCTATTCGGTTATGATATTTCCTGGTGGGAATGGTTTCAGGCGGGCGTGATTCCCGGTGTGATTTGTATGATTTTAATGCCGTGGTTCATTTATAAAATCTATCCGCCTGAAATTAAAGCGACGCCGGAAGCACCGGCGATGGCACAAAAAGAGCTGGATAAGTTAGGACCTATCACCAAGAGTGAAATTTATGTGGCTTTGATTTTTGTGGCTTGTATCATTTTATGGGCTACGGCTATCTGGACTAAATTGCATCCAACGGCTGTCGCTTTAATCGGCGTTCTTGCCTGTGTTGTGACGGGCTCATTAACGTGGGATGATATATTGGGCGAAAAAACGGCTTGGGATATACTCATCTGGATGGGTACCCTCGTCGGTATGGCCGGGCTCCTTGGTAAGTTAGGCGTTGTTGCAGTATTTGCGGATTTCGTAAGTAACTTCCTGAAAGGGTATGACTGGTTCTGGGCCTCTTTCTTTGTATCAGCGGCTTTCGTGTATTCTCAATATTTCTTTGCCAGCGGCACCGCTCGCATTACCGCTTTGTTCTCCGCTTTTGCGGCTATTTTGGTGGCGATGGGGGCTCCTATACCGTTTACCATCTTGTTATTTGGTTTGATGAACAGCCCGGGCTGTACGTTGACACATTACAGCTCCGGCGTAACGCCGATTTTCTTCGGTGCCGGCTATGTACCGCAGGGTACGTGGTGGCGCGTTGGCCTGGCTATTTCGGTTGTGAGTTTCTTAATTCACTTCTGGGGCGGCGTATTGGGTATGAAACTATTCGGCATACTCTAATTGGGCTGAAGTCATTCGTAAGTAGCGAAAATATAGGGCTGATGGAAATAGTTGGCCGCAGTAAAAATTTTACAAAAATAGACTTGCTATATATAGTTAGTATGTGATATTATAGTACTGTTATTTTGAGATAGTCCGCTGCCTATGAGGTATGGGTAAGAATGTCTACAATAAGGAGGAAAAAAAGTGAACATTATTAACGTAATTGAGCAAGAACAGCTTCGTGCAGACATTCCTGCATTCCGCGCCGGCGACACCGTTCGTGTACACGTAAAAGTTGTCGAAGGCACACGTGAACGTATCCAGGTTTTTGAAGGCTTGGTTATTAACCGTCAAGGCGGTAGCGTTCGTGAAACTTTCACTGTTCGTCGTATTGCTTCCGGTGTGGGTGTAGAACGTACATTCCCACTTCACAGCCCACGTTTGGCTAAAATCGAAGTTATGCGTCGTGGTGTGGTTCGTCGTGCTAAGTTGTATTACTTACGTAATCTCACTGGTAAAGCTGCGCGTATTCGCGAAAAACGCTAATTTCACAAATAAAGGGTTGCCGTTGGCAGCCCTTTATTTTTTGCATGTTATAATATAGTTAGTGAAAAACTAGCGAGTGATGAGTAAATAATTAGCGAGTGATGAGTGACCAATTAGTTAGCAATTAGTTAGCACTGCATTAAATTACACGAATTGCATAAATTAAAAATATTCTGATTATTATACATGTGTGCTACGTTATATGTCAGTATATATAAACTGAGGCGATATATAACGTACGAATATTTTTATTATTTTTTACTGTGGCATAAAGATACGTGTATAAAAATCAGTTAAAGATGAACGATTAAGCTTAAAGGAGGCGATACCATGGCAGATACAAAACAGGATATATTTCCGGTCGTACATTGGTTCCCGGGGCATATGGCGAAAGCCACCCGCATGATAAAGGAATATGTCAAAAAAGTAGACGTTGTCATCGAGTTGTTGGATGCTCGGATTCCACGGAGTAGTGCCAATCCCGTAATCAGTGAAGTAGTGGGCCAAAAACCACATATCGTCGTGTTAAATAAGTCCGATTTGGCTAATCCGCAAGCAACTAAAGAATGGGTTGCTTATTTCGAAAGCCAAGGTGCTACCGTATTGGCAATTGATTCCAAAACCGGTAAGGGGAATAAGCAGTTAGTCAAAGCTGTTGAACGTCTGGCCCAGCCGATTATCGACAAATGGAAGAATAAAGGCATTCGCAGCCGTTCCGTGCGTACTATCATTCTTGGTATTCCCAATGTAGGGAAATCTACCTTGATTAATAAATTGGCCGGTGCTGCCGCTACTCGCACGGCGGATAAACCGGGTCATACCAGAGGTCAACAGTGGGTTAAAATCGGTAAGGATTTGGAACTTCTCGATACGCCGGGCGTATTGTGGCCTAAATTGGAAGATCAGCGTGCCGCTGCTCGGCTGGCTATGACCGGTGCTATTTCAGATGATGTGTATGACCTTGAATCGGTAATGAAACAATTACTTAATCAGGTCAATGAAGCGCAACCCGGTTTATTAGCGGAACGCTATAAATTAAAACCGGAAGAGTTAGGCGATGCCGATACATTGTTAGAAAATATCGGCCGTCGTCGCGGTTGTTTAGTAAGTGGCGGTATCGTCGATTTAGACAAGGCGCGACGCATTGTGCTCACCGATTATAGGAATCAGAAGCTTGGCAATTTAACATTGGATAGTGTCAATGAAGAACCGTTAACTAAAGAGGACGAAACTAAGCATGACGAAGAATGAATTTGAGGCCTTAACGGTAAAAGAAATTAAAACCCTTTTGGAAACCACTCAATTTGAGTTTGATGTTCTCTTGTGGGCTCAGGAAGATTCCCGATCTTCGGTTCGTAAGTTGGCCGCTGCTTACGTGATGCGTCAGAAGAAGCAATTAGCGGAATTTCAGCGTTTGAATGCACTTTATACGTATGAAAACAGCTTCTATGAAGAAGGTATTTTTGAAGTGGCCGGTGTTGATGAAGTTGGGCGCGGTCCCATTGCGGGGCCGGTTACAGTGGCTGCTGTAATTTTACCGCCAAATGCTCAAATCGAAGGCCTTAATGATTCTAAAAAGATTGCACCGCATAAACGGGAGCTTATTTATGATGAAATTATGCGCCAAGCCGTTGCGGTTAGTTGCATTTCGTATGGTCCTGAAAAAATTGACGAGCTCAATATTTATCGGGCTACGCAGACGGCTATGTATGAAGCAATTAATACCTTAAAGGTGCCGGCGAAGGCAGTCCTGGTAGATGCTATGCCATTGCCGGAGCTTGCAGTTCCTGTAGAATCACTCGTTAAGGGTGATTCTAAAAGTGCTTCCATTGCGGCCGCATCAATTGTGGCTAAAGTAACACGCGATCGTTATATGGAATCCTTGGAGGATGAATATCCGGGTTATGGTTTTGCCATTCACAAGGGCTATTTTACGCCGCTCCATAAAGAAGCCTTGGAATTGCAAGGCATAACTCCGCTCCACCGCAAAAGTTTTGAACCCATTAAAAGCATGGTAGGTTTTGAATATCCGTCAAAAAGTAAATAGAATCCTATGTTGGAAAACCGGTCCTATGGCCGGTTTTTTGCATTCTCTATGTATAACTTTAGTTGCGTAATAGTTGAATGATTAATATTCAAAAACGAATAAATATTCTAAATGGAATAGAACAATTAATTGGTTTTTGTCAAGTGGTGTGCTGCTACGAAAGGTCGATTTTAAAAAGAGGTTTGAAGTACAAGGATTTACAGTTCCTTCAATAACTGATAAGGTAATAAACAGATACTATACAATGTTTTGGACAAAGAGAAACCATAATTGAGCACCATATGGAATCTGGTTTACATAGAAATCGGGAGGCTGTTATTTTTGACTAACAAAGAATTGGGACAGTATGGGGAATCAAAAGCATGTGAATATTTATGCTCTAATGAATATGAGTTAGTGGCCCGTAATGTGCGGACTCGTTATGGAGAGTTAGACATTATTGCCAAAAAAGCGGGAATTTTGATTGTCATAGAAGTAAAAACGCGGCGCAGTAAGAAGTACGGTCTTCCCTGTGAGGCTGTTACAGCATTAAAGCAAAATCATATTCGACGCAGTACGGAACTTTATTTAGAGCAGTACAGTAGTGGGGATATACCGGTTCGTTTTGATGTTATTGAAGTCTATGTATTTCATAATGATCGATTTCAAATACGCCATTTAAAAGGCTGTTTTTGTTAAATAAAAAGCTTATTTTATTGAATAAATGGGAATCATCGGGTATTTATAGGGAATGCCGTATTTATAGGGATGCCGGGGGTTATAAGAATGCCGGTGTTTATAGGGATGCCGAGGTTTATAGGGGATGTTAGGGTATGTATGCAAAAACTAAAGGAATCGTTTTATATGGTTTGGCTGCCAAAGTGGTGACCGTTGAAGTCGATATAGCAAGGGGATTGCCTTGTTTTGAAATAGTAGGTTTGCCTACGGCCGCAGTAAGAGAGGCCAAAGAACGGGTTCGGGCGGCCATTCGCAATGCAGGCTTTGAGTTTCCCATGAAACGGATTGTCATTAATTTAGCACCGGCGGATATTCGTAAAGACGGCTCAGGCCTCGATTTAGCCATCGCTATGGGCGTTTTATTGGCTTCGGAGGCTATTCCGTTTAATACCGACCAAAGAGAGGATTTGGCTGAAAATACGATATTTATTGGGGAACTATCCTTAGAGGGACGTTTAAAAGGGACGACCGGTGCTTTGGCATTGGCTCTCGGTGCAAGAGAACAAAACATACAAAAACTGTATACCGCGCCGGATAATGGTATCGAAATGAAGCATGGTTTCGGTGGTGATGTGGTGGTGGCTTCGAGCCTTAAAGATTTGGTAGCTATGGTTCTTGGGAAAATACCGGAGATTATGGCAAAACCCGCAACACAAGGTACTCATTCGTTGCAGCGACTGGCCGATTTTTCAGAGGTAAAAGGTCAGATTATAGCCAAAAAAGCCCTTGAGATAGCCGCCGCCGGTGGTCATCACGTACTGCTTACCGGTTCGCCGGGGGCCGGTAAAACTATGCTGGCTAAAGCTATGCCGTCCATATTGCCGCCTTTGACCGAAGAAGAACAGCTCAGCATCAGCCGCATCTATAGTGTGGCCGGTTTATTGCCGACGGAAGGCCTGATGCAGGTACGACCATTTCGCAGTCCTCATCATACTATTACGTTGGCCGGCATGGCCGGAGGTGGGAGTATTCCGAAACCCGGTGAGTTAACGTTGAGTCATGAAGGTGTTTTATTTTTAGATGAAGCACCGGAATTTTCTCGGTCGGTACTGGAAGTTTTGCGCCAACCTTTGGAAGAAGGGGTTATCCATATTTCGAGAGCCAATGGTACATTCTCGTATCCGTGCCGCTTCATTTTATTGATGGCGATGAACCCCTGTCCGTGTGGCTGGCATGATGGTGGTGAAGGTCATACTTGTACTTGTACACCGTGGCAAATTGAAAGTTATGTTAAACGCTTATCGGGACCGCTATTGGATAGAATCGATATGGTGATTCATGTAACGAGACCTACTTATGAAGAATTACAAGCTGTTGGTGATGCTGAAACGTCAGCAACCATTCGTGAACGTGTTATCAGCGCTCGTGAAATTCAACGAAAACGTTCTATAGCGTTACATTTTAGTGACGGTAATCGAGTCTTGCTTAATAGTGAACTAAGTCATAGACAGTTGATGCTTGCCTGTGAGGTAACCGATGAAGCGCAGCAAGTCTTAGCACAGACTTTTCAAAATTTAGACATTAGCATACGCAGCTATGACAAGATTTTACGAGTAGCTAGGACTATTGCCGATTTGGCCGGCGCAGAACGGGTAGATATTTCACACGTAGCGGAAGCATTGAGCTACCGCATGTAAGAGCTAACGAGGTTAAATAATAAGGTAAACATCAAATAGAGGTTATTATTAAAGTTAAAGACATTCCATAATCTGCTGAATTTCGTATAGCGATTATATATTGTTTATAATTTAAAGGGGATGGGGAGTACAGTATGGTGCAAGCAACAGAATTAACTGACGATCGACTTATTTTAGCCGCTTTAGGAAGTTTGCCGGGTATAGGAAGTGTAACAATTAGTGAAGCCTTAAAGCGCTATGGCACACCTATTGAACTATGGCAAACCGTACAAAAAGATAAAGCGGTTGACGATACTTTGCAGGTTAAAAAGCAATATAAATCAGCGTTAGTAAAAGGAATATTAACTATGGATTTAGGTAAGCTTGAGCATGATTTGAACAATTATCATATTCAGGTAGTCGGCTTTCACGATGAAGCCTATCCTGAAGAATTACGTGAAATATTTAATCCGCCGCAAGTTTTATTTTATCGCGGCAATTTAAAGACATTTAAAAATCCCCGTAAAATCGCTATGGTGGGAGCCCGTAATTGTACGCCCTACGGGCGCAATGTAGCCACTGTTTTTGCAGCCGAACTGGCGAGATATGGTATCGCTGTCGTCAGTGGGGGTGCCCGCGGTATTGATTCGTATGCTCATGAAGGGGCTCTCAAGGGGCATGGTCAGACGATCGCTGTTATGGGCTGTGGTCTGGACCAAAGCTATCCACGCAGTAATGCCCGTTTATTTCAAAAAATAATTGAAAATGATGGCCTTTTGTTGTCGGAATACGGTCCCGGTGTACAAGCTAAGGCGGGATTCTTTCCTATGCGCAACCGCATCATCAGTGGGCTTTCGCGCGGTGTTATAGTCGTAGAAGCCAAGTCACGCAGTGGTTCATTGATTACCGCCGATATGGCGAACAATGAAGGGCGAGATGTTTTCACTGTGCCGGGGAATATATTGACTAATGAATTTGCAGGCAATCATTGGCTGTTAGAAGAGGGGGCTATTTTATTAATAAAGCCCTCTCAAGTGCCTGATATGTATAATTGGCAATGCTTGGAAGGCGCCGGTGAGGAAAAAAGCAGTAGCCATAAAGGCGTGGGTGTGTTAAGCTTTAGTGTGGAGGAACGAAAGATTTTAGCGTCATTATCCAATGAAAAAGAAACATCGTTGGAAACGTTAGCTATGACGACAAAACTTTCAGAGGGAGCCCTCCATTTGAGTTTATTGTCCTTAGAACTTAAGCAGTGTATTGAACGAACTGCTTCAAAAGGGTATATAATATTGGAATTCGGGAGGAATCAGTTTGTCCATTAAACGTTCCATCGTAATCGGTGAGAAAGACACCGCAACTGGTAAAAAAGAAGAACGCCGTTTGGAAGGCAAAGTGGCGGTTACCGCCAAGGGGAAAGCCAAAACGGTTATGCAGGCTGTAGGTGATTTAGCCAAAACATTGCCACCTCGTACGTATAATCCGGATGGTAAAACGTTGGTGATTGTGGAATCACCGGCAAAATCTAAAACTATTGAAAAATTCTTAGGCCCTGACTATATTGTTAAAGCAAGTATGGGGCATTTACGTGACTTACCAAAAAGTCAGCTTGGTATTGATATTGAAAACGGTTTTGTACCGCGTTATTCTAATTTGACGACTCGTAAAAAGTTGATTGAAGAGTTATTACATGATGCGGACGAATCAAAAGCCATTTTACTGGCTACTGACCCGGACCGTGAAGGGGAAGCCATTTCCTGGCATTTAGCCTATATACTGAATGTGGATGAAGCTTCCAAATGTCGTATTACGTTTAACGAAATTACAAAGCATGCCGTGGCGGAAGCGATTAATTCGCCACGTACGATTGATAAAAATATGGTGGATGCCCAACAGGCTCGTCGTATGCTCGACCGTATTGTAGGTTATAAATTAAGTCCTTTATTATGGCGTAAAGTGTGTAAAGGCCTCAGTGCCGGCCGCGTACAGTCCGTAGCCGTTCGTTTGATTTGTGAACGGGAACAAGAAATTCAAGCATTTATTCCGGAAGAATATTGGTCCATTGAAGGGCAATATATGACGACGGATAAGGAAAGCTTTACGGCTGAACTGACACATAAAGGTGATGAAAAAATCACTATCCCTGATGAAGCGACAGCGGAAGCTATTAAATCAGACATTGCCGGTCAGACGGCGGAAGTTATCAAAGTAGAGCGTCGCAAGCGTTCCCGCAAAGCACCGGCACCGTTTACCACATCGACTTTGCAACAGGAAGGTGTTCGTAAGCTTAATTTCGGCGCCAAGCGTACCATGATGATTGCTCAGCATTTATATGAAGGCCTCGAAATCGGCGGCTACGGCCATGTCGGTTTGATTACCTATATGCGTACGGACTCTACCCGTATTGCCGTTGAAATGCAACAGGCTGCGAAGACATATATTCTAAATCATTTTGGCAAAGAATATTATCCGGCTAAACCGAATGTGTTCGGTACGAAGGAAAGCAGTCAGGATGCGCATGAAGCGATTCGACCTACTTCGCTTGAATTACCACCTAAAATGGTAGAGCCCTTCCTTAGTCGTGATGAATTAAAGCTGTATACTTTGATTTGGAATCGCTTTATGGCGAGCCAGATGGCACCGCAACAATCGGAAACGGTAACGGCCCAATTACAGGTTGATGACTATAAATTGCGTGCATCCGGTAGTAAAGTAGTATTTAAAGGCTTTACGGAAGTTTACGAAGAAGCTAAAAAAGATGGGGATGAACCAAAATTAATTCCTATTATGGCGGAAGGCGATACGGTAGCGAATAAAGAAATTTTGCCGGAACAACATTTTACACAACCGCCGGCTCGTTATTCGGAAGCCAGCCTCATTAAAACGTTGGAAGAACGCGGTATTGGTCGTCCAAGTACATACGCACCAATTATCGATACTATTATGTCCCGTAACTATGTGGAAAAACAGGATAAGCAATTTGTGCCAACCGAACTGGGTTTTGTAGTGGTTGACTTCTTGATTGCTCACTTTGAAAAATTTATCAATGTAGACTTCACCGTTCATTTGGAAAAAGATCTGGATGATATTGCCAGTGGTGAAGAAACCTATCAGGATGTTTTAAGTGAATTCTATACTGTGTTTGCTCAGGAATTGGAGGAGGCGAATGAAGTAGATAAGGTTAAAATCGCCGATGAAGAAAGCGATGTTATCTGCGATGTTTGCGGCAATCCGATGGTGTATAAATTCGGTCGTTTCGGCCGTTTCTTGGCATGCTCCAATTTCCCTGAATGTAAAAATACTAAGCCGATTACGGTCAGCACCGGTGTGACCTGTCCAAAATGTCATGAAGGGACGATTGTGGAACGTAAATCGAAACGCGGTCGTATTTTCTACGGTTGCGATCGTTATCCCGCTTGTGATTTCACCTTGTGGAATAAACCAATTAACGAGACTTGTGAAACTTGCGGCAGTATTATGACAGAAAAGACGTATAAGAACGGTACAACGAAGAAGTTCTGTTCCAATGAAAATTGTCCGACGCAGCCTAAGAAACGAACGCGTAAGAAAAAGGCTGATGATGGAGAGAAAAGTACCACTGATTCAAAATCAGCAGAATAAAACTAATAGATTATTAATATAGAAATATCAAAAGGAGGATATTGTGACTACATCTAAAGTTACGATTATCGGAGCCGGACTTGCCGGTTCGGAAGCGGCTTGGCAACTGGCTAAGCGCAATATACCCGTTACTTTGTATGAAATGCGGCCACAACGGACTTCGCCGGCCCATCATACAGAAAATTTTGCCGAATTGGTGTGCAGTAATTCCCTGCGGGCCGGAAATATAGAAAATGCCGTAGGCCTTTTAAAAGAAGAAATGCGTCAGCTTGATTCTTTAATTATGGCCTGTGCCGATGCTACGGCCGTACCGGCCGGTGGTGCCTTGGCGGTGGATCGCCATTTATTTAGTGAAATGGTAACGAAGAAATTATCGGAACATCCGATGGTAACGGTTATCCGCGAAGAAGTGACGGAATTACCGAAGGAGGGCATCGTTATCGTAGCGGCGGGGCCGCTCATGTCGGATGCTTTAGCTGAACAGGTTAAAGCCAAAACAGGGACTGCCGATTTTTATTTCTATGATGCGGCGGCTCCGATTGTAACGGCCGAATCACTTAACTATGATAAAGTATTTGCCGCTTCCCGCTATGACAAGGGTGATGCGGATTACTTGAACTGTCCGATGACGGAAGAAGAGTATAAAGCCTTTTGGGATGCTTTGACGACCGCTGAAGTAGCGGAAGTTAAAGAGTTTGAAAAAGAGCAATATTTTGAAGGCTGTATGCCCGTAGAAATCATGGCATCCCGCGGTATCGATACCTTGCGCTTCGGGCCGTTAAAACCGGTTGGCCTTGTAGATAAACGAACCAATCAGGAATCCTATGCTGTAGTACAGCTTCGCAAAGAAAACAAAGAAGCGACCATGTTTAACTTAGTCGGTTTCCAGACACATCTTAAATGGGGCGAACAAAAACGTGTTTTCTCCATGATTCCGGGCCTCGAAAATGCGGAATTTATCCGCTATGGCGTAATGCACCGCAACAGCTATATCAATTCACCGACTTTATTAAATGAATACTTCCAACTGATTGAAGATCCAAGATTCTTCTTTGCCGGTCAGATGACAGGTGTCGAAGGCTACTTGGAATCGGCTGCCTCGGGCCTTATGGCAGGCCTTCATGTTAGTCGTATTTTAGAAGAAAAAGTGCCGGTAAGCTTCCCGCGCACTACGGCGATGGGCGGTTTAAGCCATTACATCAGTGCGTATGAAGGCTCCGATTTCCAACCGATGAATATTAACTTTGGTATAATGGAATCATGGCCGACTAAAGTACGTAAAAAGAAAGAAAAAAATGCTTTAATTGCGCAGCGTGCGTTGGATACGTTAGCGAAGTTGAAGGAGGAATTATAATGAGTGTAGAATTTCACGCAACTACAATTTGTGCCGTTAAACGTGATAAATCTGTTGCCATTGCCGGTGACGGACAGGTTACGATGGGACAAAGTGTAGTTATGAAAAATACGGCCCAAAAGGTGCGCCGTTTGTATAATGGCAAGGTTATCTCCGGTTTTGCCGGATCCGTAGCCGATGCCTTTACTTTGTTTGATAAGTTTGAAGCTAAGCTTAATCAATATAACGGGCAATTGGTGCGTAGTGCCGTAGAACTTGCTAAAGAATGGCGCAGCGATAAAATGCTTCGTAATTTGGAAGCACTTTTATTAGTAACAGATGGTAAAACTATTTTATTGGTGTCCGGTAACGGTGAAGTCATCGAACCGGATGACGGTATTTGTGCTATCGGTTCCGGCGGCAATTATGCGTTGGCAGCGGCTCGCGCTTTAGCGGCCAATACAGAGCTTAGTGCTCGTGAAATTGCCGAGAAAGCACTTCATATTGCAGCCGATATCTGCGTATATACAAACCATAATGTTATTGTTGAAGAGTTGTCTGAATAGTTATAACCGGTATGGGCTATAGCTATTAAGGTTACAGCTATTAATGTTACAGTTAACAAGACCGTGTTATCGACATAGGTAGCCGGCCTTATTCTGGAGGTTTTGATGGATACTAATAACTTTACACCGCGTCAGATTGTGGCGGAGTTGGATAAATATGTTATCGGGCAATCGGAAGCCAAGAAAATGGTAGCCATTGCCTTGCGTAATCGCTGGCGTGCCAAACAATTGCCGGAAGATGTACGCGAAGAGTATACGCCAAAAAATATTTTACTCATCGGCCCTACCGGTGTCGGTAAAACGGAATTGGCTCGTCGTATGGCGAAATTGGTAAAGGCTCCGTTTGTTAAAGTGGAAGCCACTAAGTTTACCGAAGTAGGCTATGTGGGTCGTGATGTGGACCAAATGATTCGTGATTTGGTTGAAAACTCCGTGCGCATGGTTAAAGAAGAAATGATGGAAGGACAGCAGGAAAAAGCGGAAGAACTTGCCAATAAACGTTTATTGCAAATTCTTTGGCCTAAAAAAGAGTCGGAATCTAAAAAGATGACTAATCCTTTGGAAATGCTTTTTGCCAGTCCTGAAGATACAGAAAAAGAAGAAGCTAAAAAAGAACAAGAAGAACCGGAAATGTCTGAAAAACGGACCCAGTTCTTTGAACAATTGAAGAACGGTCTCATGGATAGCCGTGAAATCGAAATTGAAGTAGAAGAACAGGCCAAAGCATTTGCTATGCCTTTAAATGGTTCGCCTGACGGTATGGGTACCGATATTTCCGAAATGTTTGGTAATTTATTACCGAAGAAAAAGAAAAAACGCCATACCACAGTAGGGCAGGCGCGTAAAATCTTCGTTCAGGAAGAAGCTCAAAAATTATTGGATATGGATGCCGTTACGGATCGTGCCGTGGAGTTGGCTGAACAAGAGGGAATTGTATTCATCGACGAATTCGACAAAATTGCGGCTCGCAGCGGTGCGTCCGGTCCCGATGTATCCCGTGAAGGCGTACAGCGCGATATTTTACCTATCGTAGAAGGTGCAACAGTAAATACGAAATACGGTCCTATTAAAACGGAACATATCTTGTTTATTGCGGCCGGTGCCTTCCATGTGTCGAAACCATCCGATTTAATTCCTGAATTACAGGGCCGTTTCCCGATTCGTGTAGAACTTAACAGCTTGACGCAGGAAGATTTCAAAGAAATTTTGACGACACCGCAACAAGCATTATTAAAACAATATCATATGCTTCTTAAAGCGGATAAAGTGACCATTCACTTTAAAGAAGAAGCCATCGATAAAATCGCCGAATTGGCCTATCGCGTAAATAATGAAACGGAAGATATCGGTGCTCGTCGTTTACATACGATTTTAGAGAAATTATTGCAGGACATTTCCTTTAATGCACCACCGGCTGAAGAAGTAGACGTAACCATTACTGCTGAAATGGTTGAAGAACGCTTAGGTACTATCGTTCAAGACGTTGATTTGTCCGAGTATATTCTATAAAAGTGCGTTAAATATAAAACATTAGTTATCCTAAACCTTTGGTAAGAGCGGTATAGAGAACGCAGAACGGCTCATTTTAGGAGCTATCATACTAATAAAAAAGCAATCCATAAGGCGAGAAACTCTGATTGACAGAGCCTTTGCCTGCGGATTGCTTTTTTGCTAGGTGGTCGTTTTAGGTTTTCGTTTTGTCCTATAAGCCTCGTTTTGACTATGGAGACATTGTTTTTTATAACAACTGTTCCATTAAATGACGGTGTTTTTTCAAGGAATTCATATAAAACGGTATGGTAGCAGCGTCCTCTTTAATAGGAATCTTGATGCGATTTTCGGGGACATGCCAATTCAGTTTGCTCACGTTGGTAATAAAGCTGGGCAAATTGGAAGCCGCTACTAAGGCATTAAATGTTTCCGGCTCGCTTTGCTTGATAAAGGTCGTTTCGGTCAATTGATTGACAAAATCCTCCCAAATGCCGAGCTGAGTACGCAGTAACATGGTTAAACCGGCTAAATCTTCTTTTGTGACAAATTCTCGGTCCGCCAACGGATGGTCGGGTGGAACAGTGAGTGACAACACTTCGTTAAAGAACAGTTCAGTAATCACTTTTGGGTTATCGATAGGCTTGTCGGTGATGACCAGCTGGCATTCTTCATTTAACAGCTTTTCTCTCAGTGTTTGGTCATCCGCCATTTCTGTGTTTAATTTTTGCTCTAACTTACGTTCTTTGGCTCGATACTCTACTTTATATAAAGGACCGGGCGCGGAGGCCCCCACATATAAGACCACTTGTTGTAACGCATATTGATGGATTTTTTGATAAAAATCATCCGTATGACGCAGTAATTGACGCGCTTGCGATACGGTGTAGTAACCGGTATCGGTAAGGGTCATGCGATTCTTGGTGCGTATAAATAATTGAATGCCCAGTTCATCTTCCAAGCGCTGCATGCTTCGCGTCAGAGCCGGTTGGGATATATTAAGCTGTTCTGCCGCTTTTGATAAAGTGCCGAAATCATTGAATGCAATTAATTGTTCTAATAAGATTAAATCAATCATGGTAAACTCCTTTTGGTGTAACGGTTACTACGAATTTACTATGCACAATAATTATAGCATACTCATAAAATTTTATCATAATAGATAGTTAGGCTTTTTCAAAATATTTAAAAACTTAGAACTATTTACTTGACTTGAAGTTAACATCAAGGAATATAATGGCAATGAAATAATAGCAAAATATGCTATCAAAAGCATTAAGCCATTATATTTTGAGATATTGAGAGAATTGGGAGGAATTTATATGACTCTAAAAAAATTTATTTTGCTATTCTTGTTGTTATTATAGGCGCAGGCCTGTTTTGGCTGAATTTTTCAAACGATAAAACTGATACGAGTACTACGACCGTGTCTACTAGTAATGTAGTATCCACTACGGATACAACTAAAGGGAACCACCGAAGCTTAATCGTATTTTTCTCGCGAACTAAAGGTGTTTACGGTGTAGGCGAATTGCCAATCGGTCACACCCATCGAATTGCCAATTACATTCAAAGCGCTACCGGGGTCGATATGTATGAAATTGTACCGGTAAAAGAATATCCGTCGGAGTATCGTGAAACTACGCAAGTAGCGAAGGCGGAACAGGCTAATAATGAAAGACCGGCTATTCAGGGACAAATTCCTGATTTGAGTCAATATGACACTATTTATATCGGTTCGCCAATTTGGTGGGGTGAGTACCCTATGGTTGTTCACACCTTCCTTGATCAAGTTAATTTGAATGGTAAAACTGTAATTCCGTTTACAACTCATGAAGGGTCCGGCTTAGGGAGTGTTGAAGCAGTCTTAGCAAAACAATTCCCTGGAGCCCATTTATTGGAAGGCTTAGCAATTCGTGGCAGCGAATCTGATTCCGATGCCGCTAAAACGGCTGTACAGACATGGCTGCAACGTATCGGTGTATTGGGTCAGTAAAGGGAGCGTGTAGATGGGGAATTTACTGCAAATATTTCGTTTGATAATATACTGGTTCATTCTGTCGGCCCCTTTGGTATACTTGATGAACACAGGTATAGTTGAGACTACGAGCAACTTAATTACCTATGATGTAGGCGTAATAGCTTATGTAGGATGGTTGTTAGCAGTCTATATAATAACAAAACCAAAATGGTTGCTCCGTGTGTTGCGCATTTCAGAAGTTATGGCTTGGCATCGGTTGTTGGGCCCTTTAACCTTACTGCTTGCGTTGGGACACTATTGGTTTTCTTTTTCCATGCATGAGGAAATCAAATATACCGGGCTTGGAGCTCTGGTAGCAGCTGTTATCGCCTTGTTGGTCGCCATAATTTGGCTCACACCGTTAAGTAAACAAGCGAAAACAACATTTGATTCTTTTAGGCAAGCTATGCGTCAGCTTTGGTCATATCAGACGGGACGATGGTTGCATCGTTTATATTTGTTGGCCATTGTGCTCGGTCTGGTCCATGTGCATATGATTCCACGCATTGCCGAGAGCCTATACTTTATGATGACATTTGATGCCTACACCTTATTTGTGTTGGCATCATATGCTTGGTATCGAATGAAGTAGTCACATTAGGCTGAGAGCTTAAGGTGAAACTATTTTACCATAAATAGAATGAACTCTGCCAAATAATCCGTTCGGCGTATTTTTAACTGGGAAAATACATCGAGCGGATTATTTTTTTGCAATGATTGCTTTATTAATTCTTTAAAATTACACTTCAGTATGCGTGTTGTTTATACATGAATAAAGAACCACTATTGTACTATTTTTAGAATATTAGATATGATACTAACAGTTCTTATACTAGTTGGAAATCAGATTTTTTGGCTGAAGTTAAAAATTTGAGATTAAAGAAGAGTTAAAAAGTGGAGGGAGAAGAACGAAAGACCCGCAATCAAAGGCTCCATACCTGATGTAAGCCAATATGATACTATCTATATCGGGTCGCCGATTTGGTGGGGCGAATATCCGATGGTGGTCCGTATGTTCCTCGATCAAGTTGATTTAAACGGTAAAACCGTGATTCCGTATACTACGCATGAAGGCTCCGGCTTAGGTAGCACTACAGCTATTTTAGTAAGCATATCTACATTTACTCTTTATCATTGAAAGAAAAGGATGTTTTTTTTGGAAGAAGTCATGAAAGCGAATAATTCTGTTGAAGCTACCGAAAATACTAAGTTTGGTATGACGCTCGTCATAACGTTACTATCATATTTTGTAATTCTCATGGATAATTCCATCGTGTTTACCAGTTCGCTACAGATTGGCGAATCATTACAGCTTGATTCCACTCATCTGGCTTGGGTATCTAATGCCTATACAATCACCTTTGGTGGTTTCTTACTTTTAGCCGGACGTTTATCTGATTTATTGGGGCGAAAACACATTTTTCAGCTGGGTCTCGTAATTTTTGCACTCAGTTCCTTAGCTATCGGTTACGCCCAGAGCGCGGCTATGCTAATCGGAGCCCGAGCCGTTCAGGGTATTGGCAGTGCGATTATTGCACCGACCAGTTTGGCTCTTATCATGGATGCGTATATCGGTGAAATGCGCAGTAAAGCCATAGCGTATTACGGAACCACCGCCGGTTTGGGATCCAGTATCGGGTTACTTATCGGCGGCGCCTTAACAAGTCTATTTTCCTGGCGAGTGGGTTTTCTGATTAATGTGCCTATCGCATTATTATTGGTAGTATTGACTTGGCGCTATATTAAGGATAGTGAAACAGTTAACAGCAAAATCGATTATTTGGGCAGCATTCTTTCCGTCATCGGTCTCAGCTCCTTAATTTACAGCTTAACTGCTGACAATAACGGATTTTGGTTTGCTATAATCGGTATCGTTTTCCTTGCTTTATTTTATTGGCGTGAAAAAAGCATTACGTTTCCGATTATGCCACTGTCTCTATATACCCATAAAGTTCGGTTTGGCGCTTATATAACTCGATTACTATTTATGATGAGTGTGCTGCCGTATTGGTTTTTAATTCCGCAAATGCTACAACGAGCTTATGAGCTAACACCGTTTGGAGCGGGGCTAGCCTTTTTACCGATGACGATTCCACAATTTATGACTGCATTACAAGTTCCGCGTTTATCTCAATATTGGAAACAAAGTACCATAATGATGGTCGGTTCGGCACTAATCCTTCTTGGCCTTGTGGCCACGGCGCTTATTGATATTGAACAAGGTTATGTACTGGCCGTTGCCTTACCGATGATTCCGCTCGGCATGGGGCAAGCCATGGTTGTAACCACGGTGACATCGGCAGGTATTTTTGACACACCAAAAGAATTGGCCGGCGCAGCCAGCGGAATTACCAACACCATGCATCAAATAGGAGGTCCTATAGGTTTGTCTATTATTGTGGGGCTTAACGCATCGTACAGTGAAGGTCTCCTTATTATGGCCTCTTATACAGCTATTTCCATGATTATTATAAAAGCCTTTATTATGGGGCGCGATTAAATAACAGTTTGGTATAAATATGTAAGGCACAATAAAAAGCAATCCGCCTGAGTAAGATATCTATGAAATATCTTATAGGTAGATTGCTTTTTGTTTTTGTAACGAAAAGCAGTTAGCATTCAGTAATTGAACACTAACTGTTTAGCTATTATTTGCGTTTATGTTTATTTTGAGCTTTCTGTGGTTGTAATTTTGACGCATCCCGGGAGGCTCCCTCGCCGTCGCCCCCATAGAGATGAGTATCATAGGAACCTTTTACCTGAAGGTAGATAAAGACGATAATCCCGATAATAATAACCGTAAGACTGGTCATCTGTGCCGATTTGAGGCCCATGGTGAGATTTACGTAGTCGCCACGTAAAAACTCGAGAAAGAAACGAGCCGTTGAGTATAAAATAGCATAGAGTACGAAAGTCTGACCTTTTTTGTGTGGTACTGTATTGAATAAGAGCAGTGCCACGAAAATGAGGATATCGATTTGACCCTCCCAGATTTCGGCCGGCCATAAGGGTTGAGCCCCGTAGGTTTTAAAGGCAAGGGTAGTTTCCGGATAGAGAATACCGAAATTACCGCCGGTGGGGTGTCCGAAAGCATCACCGTTCATGAGGTTTGCCATACGGCCTACAGATTGACCCAGAATTAAAGCCGGTGCAAACACATCGGCAAAAGCCCAAGTGTCGATATTATGTTTCCTTACATACCAAATACCCGCTAAGGTACCGAGCACGACGCCCCCTTGAATGGCCATACCCCCTTGCCATACAAAGGGAATCTCTAAGAGATGATGTTGATAATAATCCCAGTCGAAGAAAAACACATCCCAAAGACGGGCACCGATAATACCGGCAATACCGGTGGTGATAGCGAAATCGAACATGTGAACATGCCAACCGCGGCCGTCTCGTTTAAATAAATAATAGGCTACTGCGGCGGCGCAGAAAATACCTAACGATAAGAGCAGACCGTAAGCTCGAATCGGAAAGTCTCCTATATAAAATAAATATTGATGCATAATTACCTCCTCATAAATAGTATATATTCATTATAACGGAGCGCCATTCTTATGACAAATAAAAAGGGGGTATGTTATAATAAAAATTATCGTAGGAGGAGGCGATTAAGAGTGATAACTATTTCATTTTTAGGCCCTCACGGGACGTTTACGGAAGAAGCTCTGAATCGTCTGTGTGAGTGTCAATCATTGATGATACAAAAAGAGGCGATGAATACTATTGATGAAGCTATTGAAGCGGCCATGTTGGGACATGTGGATTATGCTTTCGTACCGGTCGAAAATTCTTTGGGCGGTACGGTTTTGACAACAATAGATTATTTGGCAGAACACGGCGGCGTGGAAATACGAGCTGAAATCTGCATGCCTATTCGCCATTATTTATGGGGCTTGCCGGGCAGTGCGGCCAATGAAATAACCATGATTTATTCCCATCCGCAGGCATTGAGACAATGTAAAATGTTTTTGCAAAAACAGGCTAAACAGGCTCAACAAATTGTGACGGATTCTACGGCACAAGGGGCCGGCATTGTGGCTCAATCGCAGTCATTAGCCAAAGCAGCCATTGGCGGCGAGGCTATGGGCATAAAATACGGCTTGGTTAAATTAACCGATCAAATTCAAGATAATATGCTTAATTTGACGCGCTTTATTTTGGTAAAACCAAATCATCACATAACGTTTGATGCCACTATGACAACGGGGAAGGTGTCTTTACAATGTGAATTGGAAGGCTTGCGTCCGGGCTCATTGTGGGAATGCTTAGGGATTTTTGCCAAACGGCAAATCAATTTGGTTAAAATCGAATCGCGTCCGACCAAAGGACGTCTCGGTGAGTATAAATTTTTCCTTGATCTTCAGTTATTAGATAATGGACCTCAAATTTCGGAGGCGCTGGCTGAACTTAAAGAATTGGCCACGTCTTTGCAACTATTGGGGGCCTATGAAACATATATTGTCGAGTAAAAGCACCTAAGAAGACTTTTAAGGTTGAGTACAAACAGCTGATAATAAAAAAAAGTCTATTAAAGCTAAGCAAACTCATAAAAAATGGAATTTACTATATAAAAGAAAGGATGTATATGAAGAAAATTTTGACTCGTGCCGTATTGGCAGCGTTAGTGACGCTTTCCGCCACCGGCGCCCAGGCGGCATCTATTGAAGTGACTAAAGAAAGCAGCAGTTTAATCAAAATAGATAACTCTGTAAAATATAAAGCATCGCAAGCTACTAGTAATGGTAAAGTAACGGTTTCTAAGGAGGCCGGCAATGACCTTAGCGGCACGGAATCGGTGCAACCTATTTTTATTCGTACATTGGCTGGTCAGACCAGTGATGCGGGGGAATTGGCTATCGTGGAAGACGGCCATATATTTATCCCTTTAAGCGTATATCAGACGGTAAATTTAAATACTATCAGTATAAAAAATAACAAGGCCTATATTGCGTTGCCGGCACCCCGTCGTGCCGGTGACATGAGCTACAACGGCGATCGCCGTAACGGTGTACGTACCATTCAATTGGCTACGATAGAGCGCAACGGAACAACATATGTAGACATGAGTGCCACATCACCGCTTCTTGGCGTACAGGCGATTCGTACAAAGACGGGTATTGAATTGAAGGCACCCTTAGGGGCTTTAGATATTCCAACGCGTAAGGAAATAAAGGGTTCTTTGGCATGGGTATTCGATCCTACTGTGTCTGCTTCTTATGGGGTACCGGTAGCGAAGAGCGGTACCTCCGTTGTTTCGCCAACATGGTTTGATTTGTCTGAAAAAGGCTTGGCTGTTAAAAACGGTGTAAGCCTGACGTACGCCAATACTTATAAAGACGAGGGGTATCGTGTATGGCCGTTGGTGACGAATCAGTTTGATCCGGATTTAACGAGTAAAATCTTAAATGACAAGAAATACTGGCAAACCATTGCGGATGATATGGTATTGTATGCGTTGACCTATGGTTATGACGGCTATAATTTAGATTTTGAAGATGTGCATTATAAGGATAAAGCAAAACTTACGAGTTTTGTAACATACCTTACACAACGTCTTCATGAGTTTAATATCTATGTTTCTATGGATGTAACGGGCTATTCCGATAGTGAAAACTGGTCCATGGTATACGATCGTAAGCATTTAGGCAAAGTCCTCGATTATATGGTGCTCATGGCCTATGACGAAGTGTGGGCATCCAGTCCGGAAGCGGGCCCGGTTGCCAGCTATCCGTGGGTAAAACGCAATGCTACGGCGCTTACTCGCGAAGTTTCACCTGAAAAAATCGTCCTTGGCGTACCGTATTATATGCGTGTATGGCAGCGTACTATTTCCGTAGATGATAAAGGGAAAGTTACCTACGGTAAAGCTAAGAGCCGTACGCTTACTATGAAAGAAGCAGAGGAATTAAAAGCTATTTATGCTGATAGAGTGCAGTGGGATGATGATTTGAAATTACACTATTTGCGATTCGGTAATGATGAATTAGGTGAACAATTATTGGCCTATGCGGAAACCGGCAAAGAGCCGAGAATTGCCGGTGGCTTGCGGAATAAGTCGGCTACCATTTCCGAAGTGTGGTTTGAAGACGAAGCATCTATGGCCTACAAGCGTGAGCTCATGAGTGAGCTTAAATTAGCGGGCTTTGCAGCATGGCGAAAAGGTTTTGAAACTTCATCTTTCCGTCAATTTATGTACAATGATGCGGTGCCGGCAAAGAATGTTCCACACGGTACGGCTAAAAAGATTACTAAATTGCCTAGCTTTAATGGCAACGAATCGGCTGCGACTAAGCAGAATGCCGGTGCTAATCCTTTTACTAGCAGTGGTGAAACGGCCGGTACAGTATCAGCCGGTGCTACTTCAACGGGCGTAGCTGTTACCGGTTCAAGTTCTACGAAAGTGGCAGTAACAAAAGAATCGTAACACATCCCATGTTGACGGTATTGTTATAATAGTAATATAATTAAATTTAAGACTTGAAGATAAAATAAAACGGTATAGACTTGAGGAATTTGAGTTTGAGGAGGCTGTGGCATGAACGAAAAATATGTAGCCCAGGACATTGAAAAGAAATGGCAAGCGTATTGGCTTGAACACAATACGTTTAAGACCGACTATGATGAAAGTAAAGAAAAATATTATGTACTCGAAATGTTCCCATATCCATCGGGGAATTTACATATGGGGCATGTGCGTAACTACTCCATTGGTGACGTAGTAGCTCGTTTTAAAAAAATGAAGGGCTTCAACGTACTTCATCCAATGGGCTGGGATGCCTTCGGTATGCCGGCAGAAAATGCGGCTATTAAACATGGCATTGCACCAAGCAAATGGACTTATGAAAACATTGCTAATATGAAACGTCAGCAGCAAGAGCTCGGTTTATCCTACGATTGGGACCGTGAAGTAGCTACCTGTAAGGAAGATTACTATCGTTGGACCCAGTGGTTGTTCCAACAGTTTTACAAAAAAGGCTTAGCTTACAAAAAAGAAGCCAAAGTAAACTGGTGTGAGCATTGTCATACAGTGCTTGCTAACGAACAGGTTATTGACGGCCTTTGCTGGCGTTGTGACAACAAGGTTGAAAAGAAAGACCTTAAACAGTGGTTCTTAAAGATTACAGACTACGCAGATCGTTTATTAAACGATTTGGATAAACTCGACCACTGGCCTGAACGCGTTAAAACAATGCAGAAAAACTGGATTGGTCGCAGTGAAGGGGCTCAGTTCGCTTTTGAAATCCCTGAAATCAATAAAAATATTGAAGTCTATACGACTCGTGTTGATACGATTTACGGTGTTTCCTATATCGTATTGGCTCCGGAACATCCGTATGTAGAAGAATTAATCGCCAATAAACCGAATAAAGCGGAATTGGACGCATTCATTCACAAAGTACGCAATTTGAACGAAATTGACCGTACCTCTACGGATGTTGAAAAAGAAGGTCTTTTCACCGGCGCTTATGCCAAACATCCGATGACCGGTAAAGATATCCCTATTTGGATTGCCAACTACGTACTCGTTGATTACGGTACCGGTGCCGTTATGGGTTCGCCGGCTCATGATGAACGGGATAATAAATTTGCTCGCAAATACAATTTGCCGATTTTACCGGTTGTCCAAAATGAAGATAACAGCTTAACTTTTGACGAATGGCAAACGGAAGCTCATGAAGACGGTATCCTTATCAATTCCGAAGAATATAACGGTATGCCTTCTGCGGAAGCACGCGAAGCTATTATCAAAAACTTGGAAGAACGCGGCATAGGCCGTAAGATGGTTAACTATCGTCTGCGTGATTGGTTGATTTCCCGTCAGCGTTATTGGGGCGTGCCAATTCCGGTTGTATACTGCGATAAATGCGGTGAACAACTCGTGCCTGAAGAAGAATTGCCTGTTCGTTTGCCGGAAGATGTAACCTTTGATGCAGGTGCTATTTCACCGTTGGCTACATCTGAAAACTTCGTAAAAACCACTTGTCCTAAGTGTGGTGGCGAAGCTCGTCGTGAAATCGATACCATGGATACATTCATCGATTCCTCTTGGTATTTCCTTCGTTATACCGATGCTCGTAACGATAAAGAAGCGTTTAATAAGAAATTGGCTGATTACTGGATGGATGTAGACCAATACATCGGCGGTATCGAACATGCAATCTTGCACTTATTGTATTCTCGTTTCTTCGTAAAAGTAGTTCATGATTTGGGCCTTGTAAGCTATGACGAACCATTCAAAGGTTTGTTGACTCAGGGCATGGTGCTTAAAGAAGGCAGCAAAATGTCCAAATCTAAGGGCAATGTTGTATCCCCTGAAGAAATCGTTGCGAAATACGGTGCCGATACGGCTCGTCTTTTCATCCTCTTCGCGGCACCGGTAGAACGTGACCTCGACTGGAGCGATGAAGGCGTTGAAGGCTCTTATCGTTTCTTGAATCGTGTATGGCGTATCGTTGATGCGTACCAAGAATTGGCTAAAGCAGGTCATAGTGAAAAATTATCGAAAGATGAATTTGCCCTTCGTCGTGAATTACACCGCGTTATTAAAAAAGTAACCGAAGACCTTGACGGTAAATTCAACTTTAATACGGCTATTTCCAGCATCATGGAATTAGTTAATGCTATGTATCAGTTCAAAGACAGTCATGATACAGTACAGGCTGATTTAGGCCATGAATTGGTTGAAAAATTACTGCTCATGTTAGCTCCGTTTACACCGCATATTACGGAAGAGTTGTGGCATGAAGTAGGTAAAACCGGCAGCATTCATCAGCAAGATTGGCCAATTTATGAAGAAGCGGCCCTTGTAATCGATGAAGTTGAAATCGCCGTACAAGTTAACGGTAAAGTACGCGATAAAATGACGATTCCGGTAGATATGCCTAAAGCCGATTTGGAAGCTCAGGCATTGGCCCTTGATCGTGTAAAAGAATTTACAGACGGTAAAACTGTAGCTAAAGTCATCATTATTCCAAATAAAATTGTGAATATTGTTGTTAAATAATTAGTAGAATGATATGAGATAATATGCACAATTTAAATTTTAAATTGTGCATATTTCTGTATAAGCTTAAGTTAGACAGGTCGATATACGTGAAACAATATCATTTATAGCATAATGAGGAGGTGTCATATGCCTAAACGCAGTGACTATATTAGTTGGGATGAATATTTTATGGGCGTAGCCATCTTGGCAGCTCAGCGTTCCAAAGATCCGAATACCCAGGTCGGCGCCTGTATCGTTAGTCAGGATAACAAGATTTTATCCATCGGCTACAACGGTATGCCGCTTGGTTGCAGCGACGATGAATTCGCTTGGGGACGCGATGCAGACCACGATAATAAATATTTTTACATCGTTCACAGTGAATTAAATGCCATTTTAAACTATCGCGGCGGTTCATTGGAAGGCAGTAAGATTTATGTCACCTTATTTCCTTGTAATGAATGTGCTAAAGCGATTATTCAAAGTGGCATTCGCGAAGTGATTTATTGGCAGGATAAATACAAAGACACAGCGGAAGTTATAGCCTCGAAACGAATGCTCAGAACCGCCGGTGTGCAGATAACGGAGTATATACCGACAGGGCGCACGGTAAATATTAGCGTGTAGGGCGCGGTTTCTTCTTGCGCGGTATTGCAAAAACAGGGCAGTCAGGCGGTCAGTATTAGTGCTTAGCCCGCTATGTCTTAATAAATAATGTGTAAAAAACATGGCGAGCTACATAATCAGCAATCAACAATCCTCTTAGTCTGTCTGTTTTTTTATATTAGAGCCTAAGAAAACATTGCGGGCTATAGTACTAAAAACTCGATGCGGCTCACTGCCCATTTTTATGCGTACCGCAGTCAAGAAGACCCAAAGCGCACTACAACGCTAATATTGGAGGAAGAGAGGAGAAGGAATTACCAAGAAAAAACAAAGCGCACTACAACGCTAATATTGGGGGAGTGGGAATGAATTGTTAAGTCTCCCTCGCACTTCAGCTCTCTATTTTTGAAGAAGCGACGGACGAGGGGGATTTTTTCTATCATGTTCTCGGGCGGGTGTTAATATAATGGCCTCGCCTGCTTATTGCACTTATGAGCCTAATCGGAAGGTTGAGTATGAAGTGTAGCACTATTTTAAAAGAAAGAGCGGCAGTTATTTCATAAGATTCCGTTCTTAGAAGCTTACGAGGGCGAGTTTATGTAGGAGTATAGCACTATATAAAAAAGAAAAAGCATTAGTGACCTTGAACGACCTTTGCTCTGTAGAGCCTGGGAGGAGAGGTTACTAATGCTTTTTCTTTATTTATTTTGTCCTCGTAAGCTTATAGAGAACGTTTGCGTGAGGTGCTGCCGCTCTTTCTTTGGCAAAAAGGCTCAATCGAACTATCCGATTAAGCTCTTGAGAGCTGAAGGAGCTAGGCCTTATATTAACAACCTTCCGTTTTTCATGACTTGAATAACATCCCCCTCGAACGTCGTTCCTTCAATATTCATATCTTCATGTCCAATCATGAAGTCGACGTGGGTCAGGGAGTCATTCAGGCCTTCCGCTTTCAGTTCTTCTTTGCTCATGCCGTCGCTGTTGGCAAGGCAGGTTGGGTAAGCTGCACCGATAGCCAGGTGGCAGGAGGCGTTTTCATCATACAGTGTTTCGAAGTAGACACGATTGGATTGACTGATTGGGGAGTAGTGGTCTACGAGAGCCACTTCGCCGAGATAAGCGGAGCCCTCGTCGGTTTCGATAAGGTGTTTCAGATGTTCCTTACCAACTTTTGCATCGTAGTCAACGATTTTGCCGTTTTCAAAAGTAAAATGGAATTCATTGATTTCATTGCCCTGATAAATAAGCGGCTTTGTGCTGTACACAATGCCGTTAACCCCATTGTATTGAGGGGCACTGAATACTTCTTCGGTTGGAATGTTGGCATCGAAGATGGTTCCGTTTTTAGCAGCCTCTGCACCGCCTTGCCACAAATGGTTTTTAGGAAGATCAATACGTAAGTCGGTGCCGTTGGAGCAAGTGTAATGAAGTGTTTTAAAATGATAGTCATTCATGGCTTTGGTACGATGGCCAAGGCGTTCTAAATGTTTTGGCAAAGTTTCTTCGTCAGCGACGTTTTCAAGACGGCAGAGCGTGAAAATTTCAGACCATAAGGTATCGAGTTTTTCAGAATCGGTACCGGTGAAGCCTAATAGTTCAGCCCAGCGCAAGGTCGCCACGGAGGCTACGCACCAGGTGAGGGTGGAATCCATGATGGCTTCGTGATAGAAAGCAAGCGTTTTATTTAAGTTACGAGACTGCATAGCAATGCGTTCCGATGGAACACCGGCTAGTGCTTTCGGATTAGCGCTGATGAGGGATAAAAAGGCGGCGCCTCTATCAACATAGGTTTGATAATAGGTAGGAATCCAAGGGGCCGGATTGGATAATACATCTTCCGGCGCATGAAGGAGTCGTTCTTTACCGATTTCGGTGGAACGCCAATTCACTACTACTTCTTTAGCCCCTAATGCATAGGCTTCCTTAGTTACGATTAGGGCAAAGTCGCTGTTTTCTACATCCACATTGATAACTAAGGTTTGATCTTTTTGAAGGTTTACGCCGGTTGTCAAAAGAGCGTGTGCATAATTTTTTAAACGATTTGTTTCCATAAAATACATCCTTTCTATTACTGTGTCCATACGAAGTTTTATGATTCTTATCTTTAGTTACTCATACCATTAGTGCGCATGCGCACCAGTGGTGGAATTAAGTAGGACTTATATTTTCAATCACGAAACCCTAACTAAGAATATAAAATTAAGTTTTGGGAGGGTTTTGTAATGGAACAGCTAAAAAAGCATAAAAAAGTATGGTTACTTTTAGCTATATCTATATTTTTATATTTAGTGGTGCTAAGGCCTATTATATCAGATTCATCGGAGCAAATGAATACATCCGATGTGGTGGCTGCTTCTACATCCGGAAATAGGAGTGTTAATGATGGTGAAGCCGATAGTTCGCTAATAAACAGAAGTAGTAAAGGGAGTGGCCATTCTAATAGCACTTCGACGGACAATCGTAACAGTGATTTCAATAACAATTCAGGCGGCGATAATCAGTTTGTTTATGTAACGGGTGCTGTGGAAACTCCCGGATTATACAAAGTGCGCGAAGGTGAAACCGTAGGCGATGTGATTCAAGGGGCGGGCGGTTTATTACCGTATGCTTCGGTGGATACCTTAAATTTGGCGGAAGTTGCTACCAGCGGCAGTCATATCCATGTGACGTTTAATTTCATGGGAAACCCGGAAGAACTTTTGCGTAGGCAAAAGATAAATATTAATACGGCGACGGAGCAGGAATTGACTAAATTATCCGGTGTGGGGCCGGGAACGGCTAAGAAGATTATTGCTTATCGGGAGCAATCGGGACCTTTTAAAGCGATTGAAGATCTTAAAAAGGTAAAGGGAATTGGGGACGCTACGTTTAAGAAATTGGCACCCCATATTACCGTTTGAGCAGCACGCTTTAAGAAAAATGATTTAAGTAAAATGATTTAAGCAAAATGATTTAAACAATATAGTTTAAGCGAAATATTTTGTGCGGATCTATTTCAATCAATCAGATTATTTTGTTAATAATTGATGTGACGAAAAAATTTTTTATAAAAATTTTTAAAAATTTGGAGCCAAATTGAAGTCTGAAACGTTTATATGTATGAGGAGTAATATGGGTGAGCAAATATCATGGCAGAAAATTGTAGCGCCAGGTAAAAAGGTATTATATTTTTTTACTTATACGGAATGGGGTGCCATACTATGGCTGGCGCCGGCTTGGGGAATCGTGTTTGCCTACGGACAACGCTATGAATTCACTAACCCGATGATTGTTTTTCTCTGTAGTATTTGGTATTTCATTTGGCTGATTTGGCAGCGAGGAGGTAAAAATAAGAAGCAAAGCTATATCTATGCCGGTCCCACTATAAGTGCTACGGACATGGTGCGCCAAGGTATTACATCTTCTTATGTACAAGCTATTATCGTTGGATTGTTATTGGTTTTAGCGAGTATGGGATACTATCATACAAAAAGCGAGATTGACGAGTATTATGAGGTTAACCCTTACTATATGGGGGCTGAAGGAATATATACAGTTCGTGTTCTGAATTTGCCGGAATCAGTTATCCTGCAAGATAAAGAATTTCTGCGCTTTGAAGGCGATTTAGTTACTATGATACCAAAAAAAGAAGCCACCGAGTCAAAGCCGTTAAAAGCGGACGGTCAACTTATGGTATATGTGGCGCCTACCGAAGCTATGAAGGCAAAGCCTATCTTGCCCGGTCAATATGTGATGGTAAAAGGCAGGACGAGTAAACTGTTACAGGCTCCCGAAGAAGGTCGCATCGATTTGCGCCCCCGTTATCTGGCAGCCCATCGCGTAGGCAATCTATATGAAGGGACTTTTGAGGGCTTTGATACAGCGGTGAGACCAAACTGGTATGAGCGTATTAACGATAGAATCGATTATCTATTGGGGGTGACCCGTTGGCAACTGATGAATCAGATAGCTGCTAATTTACCCGGTGAAATGGCTGCCGTAGGACAGAGTTTATTGCTTGGCGGTGGCTATGGAGCTATCGATGCGTCTGTTATGGATTCGTTTGCCAAAACGGGGTTAATCCACATCTTATCTGTATCCGGCTCTCACGTAGCCCTATTATTCGGGTTTGTGTTTGTTGTTGCTCATATTATGGGGGTACCCAAGAAAAAAGCGACTTACGGTGCCATCGTCTTTGTTATATTATATTGTGCTATTGTGGGGTTCAATCCGCCCGTGGTGCGTTCCGCTGTCATGGGTATTATTATGGGAATTGCTCTAATTCGAGGCGAGGTGTATCATAGTCGGCAGGCTCTGAATATAAGTGCGGCTCTTATGTTGGCGTATGAACCGCTTTTGTTCTTGGATATCAGTTTTCAACTCTCCTTAGGTGCCACCTATGGCATATTACTCTTCAGCCGCACTTTGTATCAGCGTTTGCCGAAAGGCTGGCCCTATATTATGGGCCCCATCAGTTTATGCCTTAGTGCGCAAATTTTAATTTGGCCGTTGCAACTTTATTATTTTCATCTTATGGGGTACGGATCCTTTTTGGCAGCCGTTATTGTCGGTCCTTTATTGGATTTAGCCATATTGGCTACTGCTGTGCTGTTGCTTTTGCACTGGTTAATTCCAGTAGGCAGTTTATGGTATTTGCTGGGGCTCCTTTTGCGGTTATCCCTCTTTTTAAACTTTACGATTGCTTCATTGCCGGGAGCGGTTATGTGGTTAGGGGCATTGCCGGTGTGGCTTGGCACTATATATGTTATATGTTGTCGTCATTTATATGCTATTATGCATGAATGGAGGGTTCGCTCGCTTTTTTATGAAAACATCACAATGAGTCTGTTATTTATTGTGCTTCTCTTACCCTTAATTCATTTGTCGAGTGAACAAGTTTTTATTCATACGATTCCGGTTAATAGAGGAGCTGCTTTTTTAGTCATTAAAGAGGAACCGTTAAAAACTGCTAAAGCTTTTTTATATATGACTACAGGCGGTAAAGGCGTATCGAATATGACGCGAAGCTCCATAGTCAACAGCGTTCATTATTATGGTATCGAACGCCTCAATGGTGTTATAATGCAAGAGGTAAATGAAGGTAATGAAAAAAGTATCATAACCCTACTGCATAGCTTGGAATTTCCTGTGAGCGCAATACATAAAAGCGATATGAATCAAGATACTTATATAGGGCGTAATAGTGCAGATTTCGACAAGCTTGTTAGGGAGTATCCAAATCAGATTTTGGTGGAAGGACCAAGGGGAGGATTCCTATTCGGTAATGGACAAATTAGCGAGAACAATCTAAAATTAATAGAGACGAAACAATATATTGTAGGAACTACTAACAGCGCTACAGCATCAAGGGGCGATGACGGTCCGTCAGGTCCGGTTGCCATTGTATATTGGCCGAGCTCCGGCAATTACGCTGATGTAGATCCGGCGGATTCAACCAGATATATTACGGGCACACGTGTTGTCCCGGATTTTTTATTGTAGGAGGGGCTATGGCAATTTTGCTGCTTTATGGTGATGAGTCACAGCTCATTGATGAAAAGAAACGCGAATTTTTAACTAAATACAAGGATTTGGCGGTGCAGTCTTTAAATGATGAAGTCGGACCGGGGCGAATTTGTGAAAAGTTAAGCGAAGATTCGCTATTTGGTGAACCAACTTTATATTGTTTAATCAATCCGCCTATTTTTGTAAAGCCCAATAAAAAGGTTAGTGATGAGTGGCAACAATTGTATAATTTATTGATTACTTATGAAGGTGCCAATCCGGTGTTAATTCTATATCATGATACGATAGATAAGCGGACTAAGCATAATAGTGAGTTTTTGAAAAAAATTACGAATGTGGCCTGCATGCGTCTAAAAAAAGAGGAAATAGTCCAATGGTTGCAGTCCTATTGTAAGCAAAATGGTTTTACCATAACAATGGACGGACTGGAATATATGAAGCATTTATTGGAATTGTGGCAAGATGTGCCGGTCAGCTTTTTGCGAACCGAATTTGACCGTTATTTTCTCTTATTGCCGCCGAAAGGCAAAATAACGCAGGATTTTTTAATTCATAATGGTAGTGATTATGGAGCAAAAAATATCTTTTTATTCAAAGAGGCATTACTGCAAAAAGATGCAGCTACTTTATTGGCTTTGTTTCCTTTTATGCTTCAGAACAAAGAATCGGAACGAGCCATGTCATATATTGAAGGCCAATTGCGTTTGCAGTTGATGGTTAGCGAATGTAAAGGTACGGGATTATCGGAACGGGAGGTACAGGATTTATTTAAAAAATACGAGTCCGCTACGAAACCGTATCCCATTACTTTGGCGTACCGGCAAAGGAACGTGTCAGTACGAGCCTTGGCTAAATTGTTGCGTGGTCTCTATGAAGTTATGCGCAACAGTCGTCGTGGTGAGGGCGACTTATCTTATTTTAAAGATTTATGTTTAGCCTATTGCAAGTCCTAGAGTTTACCCATAGAAAGTTACCGGGTTTTACTCATTACAAGTTATAGGCAGCGGGGTGTTGTTGAATGAAGAAAAAAGTCGGCATTGTAGCCGGTGTGGTGTTATGTTTAATTTCATTAAGTACGGGCGCCTTTTTATATCCTACAGGCAATGTCATTCAAGGCATGTATTTAGGTGAACGTGATGTGTCACAAGCTAATAAAGAAGAGTTGGCAGATATTATTGAAGCGGAAGCGGCCAAGGGACCAACGCATATGAAGGTCAAATGGCAGGATGGTAAGGAAACCACGGTAGCTTTAAAAGATATCGGTGTAAAACCGAATGTAGATAAAACCATTGAAAGCCTTATGACTTACGGGTATGAGCCTTCTATGGAAGAATATATTACGAATCGTTGGCATGCATTGATGGCACCGGTATCTAAAGCTATCGTATATGATGTTAATGTCCCGGCGTTAGAAGCCTTATTGCAGACTTATAGTAAAGAAATCGGGTATACCGGCCATGATGCCTATTTGACGGTTGAAAACGGACAAGTCGTATTGCATCCGGAAGTACCGGGTAAGCGTCTCGATATTGCTAAGACAGTGGCTAGCTTACAGGAAAAGCTTGCTAAAGGCGAAGTATCAGGTTTTGAGCTAGTCATCGATAATCAGGCTAAGCCAAAGATCACGGCTGAAACATTAAAAGGGATTAATACCGTATTGGGAACGTATTCCACTACTTTTAACTCCGGTGATGTAAGCCGTACCCATAATATTCAAATTGCTACCGATAAAATTAATAATGTGGTGATTATGCCGCACCAAAACTTTTCATTTAATGATATTGTTGGTGAACGTACGGCTGAAGCGGGATACGATGATGCACCGGTATTTATGGACGGTAAATTAGTGCCCGGTATTGGCGGTGGCATTTGCCAAGTTAGTTCCACGCTTTTCAATAGTGCTTTATTGGCGGGGATGGATATTGTAGAACGGACGCCGCATTTTGCACCGGTAGCCTATATGGCGGCCGGTCGTGATGCTACAGTGGCGTACGGTTATTTAGATTTTATTTTCAAAAATCCGTACGACCATCCAATCTATGTGCTGGCTCATACATCCGGTGATACTTTAACTATTAGTATCTTAGGCTTTGCGGCGGATGAACCGCAAGCAGTATCTATTACAGTGGGCAATGAGCAGACAATTCCGAATAAAGTGGAAACTCGTATCGATCCGTCGGTGACCAAGGAAACAACGACCGAAGGTCATGCAGGCCTTAGTGTGGATACGACGGTACACATTACGTATAAAGACGGCCGAACCAAAACTGACTCCTTTAACTCCACCTATGATCCGGTAACGACTTATGTTGTAAAACCGGCTAAAGAAACCGCTAAAGACGGTAAGGACGGGGCTAAAGAATCTGATAAAAAAGAAACACCTACCAATAACGATAAAACTGAATCCGCTAAGTCGGAGTAATACAATGAGTTTTAAAAATTTGAAGGAAGGATAGACATGAAAGTACGATATCATATTGTGCCGAAACGGCGAAAGCAAACGGCTCTTATGATTGAAATTAAGGATAAAACCGTAAAAATTAAAAATGTGCTGTCCCAACCGGATGCATTTAAAGAGTTACAGAATAAACTGGAAGAATGGTATCAGATAAAGCAGATTCCCGTAAGGCAACTGGCTTCCGATGATGCTGATACTTTATTCTATGGCTATGCTACGGCACCGATTCATGATCATACGCCGGAAGAGTACTATATGGATGATCCCGGAGAGATTGAAATCCCTGAGGATGCGTTGGATCAAAAGTATTGGGATGAAATTTTTCACGCCTCTGAGCATGAAAGTCCTGATGAATTTAACCATCAGGAAGAAGATATGCCACCGGGCTTTGATGAATACGATTTTCCCTTTGCATTAAGAGAGGATGCGCCTATCAGCATGTATGATGAACCGGTAGAGTGTAACTATGTGCCGGCTAAGACTACGCCGGTAGATGCACAGGCAGGCGGTGGTTTTCAGTATAGCGGAAAACGAAGACGCAGCTTTAAACGTGATGTGACCGATCCGGGCATGATTTTGGGGCCGGCTATTCACGGCGAACCGGTTAGCATTTCTTCTGTTAATGAAGAAGTAAACGGCGTCGTTTTTGAAGGCATCTTTGTGTCACTTGAAATGATTGAAACGAAAACCGGTAAAGGTCTCATTAAGGGGCATATCGTAGATGCCACAAACAGTATCCGTTTTGCCAAGTTTACGGATACCGCCGAAGAGGGCGAGGAGCTCCTTAAAACGATGAATGGACTCAAAGCCGTTCGCGTACAAGGCGATGTTCATTATGATGATAAATTCGAACGTGATTATACGCTGGTATTGCGTAGCATTCAACAGTTGGAAAGTGGCGCTAAACGTACGGAAAATCGTGAAGATTCTCGCGTAGAACTGCATCTTCATACTAAAATGAGTGACCGCGATGCCTTGGTTAATGTGAAAGAGTTATTACAAACGGTAAAAGCTTGGGGTCACCCGGCGGTAGCCATTACCGACCATGGTGTCATTCAGGCTTTCCCGGAAGCACAGGAAGTGGCCGGCAAATTAGGCGTTAAAGTGATTTACGGCGTGGAAGGGTATTTGATTGAAGATGAAGAAAATGATACCCGCGCGCATATTATTTTATTGGCCAAAAATCGGGTAGGGCTTCGTAATTTATACAAAATGATTTCTATTTCCCATTTACAGTACTACAAACGCCGTCCGCGTTTACCGCGTGCCGTTATTGAAGACCATCGCGAAGGTATCATTATCGGTTCCGCTTGTGAAGCGGGTGAGCTGATTCGTGCCATCATTAAAGGTGAGTCGCAGGAACGATTATTGGAAATTGCCTCTTTCTATGACTATCTGGAAATCCAGCCATTGGAAAATAATCAATTTTTAATGTATGACCGTAAAACCGGTGAAAAAATTCATGATGAGCAGTATCTGATTGACATTAATAAAAAGGTTGTAGAACTTGGCGAATTATTGAATAAACCGGTAGTGGCAACCTGTGATGTGCATCATCTGAATGATGATGAAAAAATATATCGCCAGATTATGTTGACTGTATCCGGTTTTAAAGATATTGAACGGACGCCGTCGCTATATTTGCGTACTACCGATGAAATGTTGGAAGAATTTAAATACTTGGGCGAAGAGAAAGCCTATGAAGTGGTAGTTACCAACTCGCGCATGATTAATGACAGCATTGAATCTTTGCAACCGGTACCGCAGGGCAAAACGTATTCACCTAAGATTGAAGGGGCCGATAATGCATTGAAGGAAATGTGTTATAAAAAGGCCAAAGAAATTTATGGGGATCCTTTGCCGGATGTAGTAGCGGAGCGCCTCGATTATGAGTTGACCCGTATTATCGGCAACGGTTACGGCGTGTTGTATTATATTGCGCATAAACTGGTGCGTAAGTCCTTGGATGACGGTTATTTGGTAGGCTCCCGTGGTTCCGTAGGTTCCTCGTTTGTAGCCACCATGGCAGATATTACGGAAGTAAATCCGTTACCACCACATTATATTTGCCCGAAATGTAAACATAGCGAATTCTTTACCAAGGGTGAATATGCCGGTGGCTTTGACTTGCCACGCAAGAATTGTCCGGAATGCGGTACACCGCTTCACACCAACGGCCATGATATTCCGTTTGCTATATTCATGGGCTTTAATGGCGATAAGGTACCTGATATTGACCTTAACTTCTCCGGTGATTATCAGCCACGCGCTCATAAATACACGGAAGAATTGTTCGGTCGTGATAATGTATTCCGCGCCGGCACAATCGGTACGATTGCTGAAAAAACAGCAATTGGTTATGTTAAAAAATATGCGGAAGCAAATGATATTCAAGCGCGTCAAGGCTTTTTGGAATCCTTGGCCAAAGGCGTTACGGGTGTAAAAAATACAACCGGTCAGCATCCGGGGGGCATCATGGTTTGTCCGCGCGATATGGATGTGCATGAGTTCACACCGGTGCAATATCCGGCCAATAAAAAAGACAGTGGCATCATTACGACTCACTTCGATTATCACTCCTTTGAAGGTTGTATGACGAAGCTTGATATACTGGGCCATGATGATCCGACAATTATTCGTATGTTGGAAGATATTACCGGTATCGACGTTCAAACGATTCCGTTTGACGATCCGGAAACACTCAGCTTGTTCTCGTCCACTAAAGCTATCGGTTTAACACCGGAGCAGCTGATGGGTGATAAAGTTGCATCCTTGGCCGTACCGGAATGTGGTACCGGCTTTGTACGGCGTATGTTGGAAGATTCCAAGCCGAAATGTTTCTCCGACATAGTACGTATTTCCGGTTTTTCTCATGGTACGAATGTATGGCTTGACAATGCGCAAACTTTAATTAAAAATGGTACTTGCCAATTGAATGAAGCCATTTCTACCCGTGATGACATCATGAACTTCTTGATGCATCGCGGTATTAAGCCAATTACTTGCTTTAAAGTCATGGAAAACGTGCGTAAGGGCAAGAAGATTGATAAGTTGAATAAATTGGGGCAAAAAGAAACGGATTACGAAGAACAGATGCGTGCCGGTGGTATTCCGGAATGGTTCATTGAGTCTTGTAATATAATTTCCTATTTATTCCCCCGTGCCCATGCGGTGGCTTATGTAATGATGGCGTTTCGCATTGCCTGGTTTAAAATTAATTATCCGTTGGCATTCTATGCCGCTTATTTCTCGATTCGTGCCAAAGCGTATGACATGAAAATAATGGCAAGTTCACTCAGTGAACAGCGTGCCGAGTTTGATCGTTTGAAAGCACTGGACCGCAAGGCAAGCAATAAAGACAAAGACATGATGAGTGCCTTGGAAGTTTCCATGGAAATGAAGCAGCGCGGTTTTGATTTCTTAGTGGCTGATCTTAATTACTCAGAAGCCCGTCGTTTTACTATTCATAACGGTGCTTTATTGCCGCCGTTCTTGGCTGTGGACAGCTTGGGTGAAAAAGTAGCGGATATGATTGTGGCGGAACGGAAAGAAAAACCGTTTACATCAGTTAAAGACTTACAACGTCGTTGCAAGGTTTCCGGCAGCATCATCGCAACTATGCGAGATTTAGGTTGTTTTAAAGATTTACCGGAAGATGAACAAATGAGTTTATTCGGCTAAATATTAGTAGTAAAATAAATGTTAGCAGTAAAAGGAGGTTTTTATGACCTTAAAAGTGAAAGATCCGGTATGGATTGGTGTTGATGTAGGCACGACCGGTGTGCGTGCTACGGCGTATACGGCTACGGGTAAGGCAGTAGCTACGACTGAAGCATTTTACAGCTTGGAAACGCCACAGTATGACTGGGCGGAACAAAATCCGCAGCAGATTTATGATGCTGTAGAAGAAGTAGTGAAGGGGACCGTAGCTGAATTACAGTACAAATTGGTTACTATTTCCGGTTTGGCCTTAAGTTCCGTTATGCACAGCTTTATCCCGCAAGATGATAAGTTCCAACTCTTAGGCAATATGATGACCTGGGCTGATAGCCGCAGTGCCGCTATTGTTCGTCGTTTAGAAAAAGACCCTAAAGTTAAAGATTTTTACTTCAATACAGGCTGTCCGTTGCATGCTACCTATCCACTGGCTAAAATCCTATGGGTGAAAGAAAATCAGCCGTCCATTTTTGAACGCATGACTCATATCGGCTCTATTAAAGATTTCATTTTCCGTAATTTAACCGGTGAATGGGTGACTGATAAATCGGTTGCCAGCAGCAGTGGTCTCTACAATGCGCACAAAGAATGTTGGGACGAAGAAATTTTAAACTTTGTCGGTATTACCGAAAAATGTTTGCCGGAAGTTGTTTCTACGACTCATAGTAGTGCCTTGTTGCCTGATGTAGCGAGCCGTTTAGGTTTGCCGGCCGGTTTACCGGTTGTTATCGGTGCAACCGATGGTGTATTGGTAAATGTTGGTATTGGTGCTGTTTCAGCCGGTCAGCTCAGCTGCACGATTGGTACGAGCGGTGCGATTCGCATGCTTACGGAAAAACCGCGCATGGATAAACAACAACGTACATGGTGTTACAACTTAACCGATGACATGTGGGTAGCCGGCGGTGCCATTAACAATGGCGGTATCATCATGCGTTGGATGCGTGACCGTATTCTTCATTTGCATGGCCCGCAAATGGAACAACTCGATGTGGATCCATACGATTTGATGACCATGAAAGCTCGTCACGTACCGGCCGGCTCCGGCGGATTACTCTTGATGCCGTTCTTTACCGGTGAACGAGCACCATATTGGAACTCCGATTTACGCGGTGCTTTTATCGGCTTATCCTTAAATCACAGCCGTTCTTATATGATTCGCGCTACCATGGAAGGTATTTGTTACAGCCTTCTTTGCGTATTGCAAGCTCTGCGTGATTTTGAAGAAGTGAAAGACATTCGCGTCAGCGGCAGCTTTACTAAATCCGAATTATGGCTTCAGATTATGGCTGATATTTTTAATGAAAACATTACCTTGCCGACAAACAGTGAAGGGGCATCCTTTGGCGCAGCCGTATTAGGTTTTATTTCTGACGGTACGTTGAAAGACATTAAAGATACAGCTACACTAGTTACGGCTCAAGAAGTATACACACCAAAAGAAGTTAATCGCGAAGTATATGATGACTTGTTCAAGATTTATGAGTCTTTATATGTAAATATGAAAGATGATTTGGCTCGTTTGGTGAACTTCCAACAGAACCATCCGTTCAATCGTTTATAATATATTTTTTTCTTTTTGAACTATTGTGTCGGTTCATATGAAAGGAGGCGCTTCTATGCCACTGGTTATATTGGCATTAGGCATCGTGCTATTGTTCTTCCTTATTGTAAAAGTGAAGTTGAATAGCTTTTTATCCCTTATTTTAGTGTGTATTTTGTTGGCGTTTGGTGAAGGGTTGCCGATTGATAAAATCTTCCCTACCATTCAAAAAGGCTTGGGTTCAACCTTAGGCGGCTTAACAATCGTAGTCGGCTTCGGTGCCATTCTCGGTAAACTCATGGCTGACAGCGGCGGGGCACAGCGTATTGCTACCACATTGATTAATATGTTTGGTCGTAAAAATGTAAAATGGGCAGTTTGTTTAACCGGTTTTATTGTTGGTATCGCTTTATTTTACGAAATCGGCTTCGTACTTTTAATTCCGTTGGTATTTACCATTGCGGTAGCAGCTGACATTCCACTTCTCGAAGTAGGTATTCCGATGGCTGCCGCTTTATCCGTTACTCACGGCTTCTTGCCACCACATCCGGGTCCAACCGCGATTTCCGTTATTTTTAACGCCGATATCGGCAAAACCTTGATTTACGGTTTAATCATCGGTATTCCAACCGTTATTATTTCCGGTCCGTTACTGTACAACACCGTAAAAGACATTAAAACGGAAATTCCTGAAGGCCTTCACAATGATAAAAACTTCTCTGATGAAGAAATGCCTTCCTTCATGAGCAGTATTTTAACCGCTTTAACACCGGTTATCTTGATGGCTATCAGCGCCGTAGGTAAAATGATGGGTATTCCTAAAGATGCGCCAATCATGCATATCTTCAACTTCATCGGTGACCCAAGTGTTGCGTTGACTATTTCCGTTGCTGTAGCCTTCTACACATTCGGTTATGCTCGTGGCAAAACTACGAAAGAAATCATGGAAACTTCTGAAAAAGCAATTCTTACCGTTGCTATGATTCTCTTCATCGTAGGTGCGGGCGGGGCGTTGAAACAAGTGCTCATCGACAGCGGTGTAGGCGACTACATCGGTCACTTGGTAATGGGTGCTAACTTGTCCCCATTATTGTTGGCCTGGATCATCGCTTCCGTTATTCGTATTGCTGTAGGTTCCGCTACCGTAGCAGCTCTTACAGCAGGTGGTATCGTAGCGCCGCTCATTCCGCTTACCGGCGTGAGCCCTGAACTTATGGTACTGGCCGTAGGTGCGGGCAGCGTTATCTTCAGCCCACCGAATGACCCTGGCTTCTGGCTCTTCAAAGAATTCTTCGGTCTTACTGTTAAACAAACCGTACGTACTTGGTGTGCCGTAGAAACAGCCATTGCCGTATGCGGTCTCATCGGTGTAGAAATCTTGAATTTGTTTGTTTAATAAAAACTATATAAGTTACAATCAAAAGGTTGCTTCCTCAGGGAGCAACCTTTTTTGTTGAAATCTTGTGAAAATTAATAAATTGTTACTTTTATTTATATTCAATTTGTGTAATACATTATATTATTTTTATTCGCAAAATGTTTAATATAACCGTATAATGTAGAATGCTTTTAATGACAAAAACCTATCTTAATAATAGATTTATCAAATAAAAATATAACCACTTGATTTACAATTTGAATTAATTTATAATATGAAAATATTGTAATTAATTTCATTTTTGTAAGGTTGATTAGGTGGTATTAATGAAGAAGAAACAAAGAGATATGCTGACTTTGCTTGTTTTGGGGGCGTTTGCTGTATGTGGCGCAAATGAAGTTGGAGCGTCAGCTATAGATTATGTAGCTGTTAACTCCAGTGATACAGTTCCGGTTGCAAACGGTACTAATAGTGTAGCGGTAGGACCTAATTCTACGGCTGAAGCTGTGAATAGTATTACTGTAGGAAACGGCGCCGGCGTCGCTAATGTGGCCGCTCATGGTGTAGCTATTGGCAGGAATGCTAAAGTATTGCAATCGGATAATTATAGCGATACTATGTCGAATTCGGATAAAAGAAAAACAAATGGCCAAACATCCATCGCTATAGGTGTTAATGCTGAAACGAAATGGAGTGGTGCTACGGCCGTAGGTGCGGGAGTCAAGGTAAATGGTCTAAATGCGTCAGCTTTCGGCAACGGAGCAAACGCCATTGGCGAAAACAGTATTGCACTCGGTGGTGCCTCTATGAGTGAGACGTATACGTATTTTGATACGACTTACAATATGAATAATGCTATTGCAGTGGGTAAAGAAGCTCATGTGGGAGCCGGGCGCGGTATTGCTGTCGGATTAAAAACTAAAGCTGAAGGTATAGCTTCGACGGCCCTTGGGACACAGGCTGAAGCTTTAGGTGAAAGTGATACGGCTATTGGGAACCAAGCCCATGCCAACGGTTGGGGCGCTTCGGCATTCGGTACCATTGCTAAAGCGGATGGTATGAATGCAACCGCTATCGGTAATGATGCAAGAGCTCAAAATACCTATGCCGTAGCGTTAGGCACTCATTCTATTGCAACTGCAGAAGGAAGTACATCGCTGGGCCCTAACTCTCAGGCAGATGGTAGATTTTCAACTTCCGTAGGTTATAATGTGCAAACGGCCGGACTTCACGGAATATCAATCGGTACCAATACGGTGCGCAACGCCAATGCGAATAACGATGCCAATGCGGGTGGCGATTATGCTATTTCCATGGGATCCGATACCCATGCACGCAATACCGACTCTATTGCCATCGGTCGCCAAGCTGATTCTACCAGTGCCGGCGGTATAGCTATAGGCGCAGATTCTTTCGTGGAAACTCAAGATGGCGTAGCTTTAGGCAGTCAGTCCATAGCTAATCGTTATAGTTTAAAAGATGTATCGGTAGTATCTGATGCCTCCGCGGCGGATGAACAAGTGTATGGGGCTGATAAAGCTAAAGATGCCGACAAAACTGCTATTGCTAACACAGTTAAAGGCAATGCAGGGGCGGTTTCGGTAGGTAATGATGATATGAAACGTCAAATCGTTAATGTGGCGGCCGGTTCGGAAGATAGCGATGCCGTTAATGTGGCACAGCTTCGTTCGGTTGAAAATTCAATTGAAACTACCGTGAAAGAATATACGAATGGTTTTACAACTGTTATAAACAATCATACCAGTCAGATAAATGAATTAAATAATCGAGTAGATAACATTGAGGGCAAAGTTAATACCATAGAACGGGATGTTACCCAAATGAAAGGAGAAATGCACAAAGTCGGTGCTATGTCGGCGGCCTTAGCCGGTTTAAGAAACCTCGCTTTTGATCCAAGCAGTAAATTAAACTTCTCTGTGGCCGGCGGCTTTTACCGAGAAGCTTCGGCAATGGCATTAGGTGCGTCCTATCAACCGAATGAAGACGTACTCTTTGCTGTAGGAACAAGCGTGGGCAATAATGACAACATGTATAACGTGTCCGCAACCTTCAAAGTGGGACCAAGTGAAAAACGTCGTGCTTATATTAACGATGAACGCATGGCGCCAATCAGCACCGTTTATGTACTCAACGATAAAATGACCCTGTTGGAAAAAGAAAACCAAATTGCTAATCAGAAAATAGACCAACTAGCTCAAGAAAACGTAGAACTCCGTCAAAAACTTGAACTGTTAATGACAAAACTCTCCGTTTAACTCTTTTGATAACTACACAAGTGCCGTATAAGTGTTAAGCCAATTCAGCGTTGCAAAAGAAACAACACGTACTAAGCATATCCTCCCAAAATCCTTGCTTAAGTACAACCAACCTTGCACACTGAATACAACAACTAAACCTATACGGCACTACTTTTTTTGCTTCGCAAACCCAGCAGCAAAAACACTATGAGCCCACCCCCACCAAATTGAATACTTTTATAACACACGAACCTTTGCTAACAGGCAAGCCGTTTGTGGGCAGAGTATTTTAGTTGTAACCGATGTGTGGGATGGTTGAAGCTGTATGATAGGGAAGACGATAGCCATGTCATTCGAAGCGATTTTTTTGCTTGCAAAACCTGGAGCAAGACCGCACCTAGAGTCCACCTCCCACCAATTGAATACTTTTATAGCACACGAACCTTTGCTAACAGGCAAGCCGTTTAAGAGTAAGTTCTTTGACGGACAGTGAGGCTCTAAACGGAATAGCTGCTATGAAAGGAAAGGCACTAGCCATGTCATTCGCAGCGATTTTTTTTGCTTTGCAAAACCTGAGCAAGAATGACATGGCTAATGCCTCTATTATTTCCGTTTAGAGCCTCACAAGTGCCAAAAAGAAATTCTTCTAAACCGCTTGCCATAGCAACAGTTCGTGTGATATACTCATAAAGTATGAAATTACGCACGCACGTCTGATCCGACATCTGTGTCAGGGCTTTTCCTGATTTTTACTCGGATATGAAGCGGCGGAGGTTTATTAACAGGAGGTGCCAACATGGCAGTAGTATCAATGAAACAATTATTGGAGGCCGGCGTACACTTCGGTCACCAGACAAGAAGATGGAACCCTAAGATGGCTAAGTTCATCTTCACTGAACGTAATGGTATTTATATCATCGACCTTCAGAAAACAGTTAAAAAAGTAGAAGAAGCTTATGACTTCCTTCGTGAAGTTGCTCAGAACGGTGAAGTAGTTCTTTTCGTAGGCACGAAAAAACAAGCTCAGGAATCCGTTAAAGAAGAAGCTATCCGCGCTAACATGTTCTATGTAAACGAACGTTGGTTAGGTGGTATGCTTACTAACTTCAAAACTATCGAAACTCGTGTAAAACGTTTAAAACAGCTTGAAACAATGGCTGAAGACGGCACATTCGAACTTCTTCCTAAGAAAGAAGTAATCGGCTTGCGTCATGAAATGGAAAAATTGGAAAAATACCTCGGCGGTATCAAAGATATGCCTAAAATGCCGGGCGCATTATTCGTAATTGACCCTAAAAAAGAACGCATTGCCATTGCAGAAGCTAAAAAATTGGGTATCCCTGTGGTAGCTACAGTTGACACTAACTGTGACCCAGACGAAATCGATTTCCCAATCCCTGCAAACGATGACGCTATTCGTGCCGTTAAATTATTAACCGGCAAAATGGCTGACGCTGTATTGGAAGGCCGTCAGGGCGAATCCTTGGATGACCAGGGTGAACACCAGGAAGCTGCCGATCAAGCTTTAGCACAAATGGTTTCTGACTCCGTTGACATGGTTCAGGACGGTCAGGGCTAATAAGAGCTTTTAAAAGCACAGCTTTACAAACTTAAAATGTATCATACGTTGAATAAATTTCGGCTCAAAAATATTTGATGAATACACTTTTGACGATAATGCGAAATTGTGAAATCAGCGCTATTGCTTTTTCACAGAGCGGGCTGTCATTTGAAGTATAAAATATTATATAATCGGCAAAAATTTATTTGATAAAAAATGTAGAACGATATAAAATTAAGGTAAGGCTTTATGACCTTACCTTAATTATTGTATAGGAGGTATATATTAAATGGCGATTACTGCTGCATTAGTAAAAGAATTGCGCGAAATTACAGGCGCAGGCATGATGGATTGCAAAAAAGTATTAACCGAAGCTAATGGCGATATTCAGAAAGCAATTGACTTACTTCGTGAAAAAGGCTTAGCCGCTGCTGCTAAAAAAGCCGGTCGTATTGCTGCTGAAGGCGTAGTTTCTTCTTATATCCATGGTGGCGGACGTATTGGTGTTCTTGTTGAAGTTAACTGCGAAACAGACTTCGTAGCTAAAACCGAAGACTTCCAAGCTCTCGTTAAAGACATTGCTATGCAGATTGCAGCAGCAAACCCTGCGTACTTGAACCGTGAAGAAGTTCCTGCCGAAGTTATTGAACACGAAAAAGCTGTTCTTTTAGAACAAGCTAAAGCAGAAGCTGAAGAAGATGTAAAAGCAGGTCGCAAACCAAAACCTCAAGCCGTTCTTGAAAAAATGGTTAACGGTCGCGTTGAAAAATTCTATAAAGAAAACTGCCTTATGGAACAGGTTTTCATTAAAGATGGTGACAAAACTATTACTGATGTTATTACTGAAAAAATTGCTAAAATCGGTGAAAACATTAACGTACGTCGTTTCGTTCGCTACGCTTTAGGCGAAGGAATTGAAAAGCGCCAGGACGACTTCGAAGCTGAAGTTCGTGCAGCCGCTGGTCAATAAGAGTTAAAGAGATAAGAGAACACCGTCACGTGTTCTCTTATTTTGTAATAGCAGAGGAGTAATAAAGCAATGAGTAATAGAAATTTTAAACGTATCGTCTTGAAGTTGAGTGGTGAAGCCTTAGCCGGTGATCAAGGCTTTGGTATTAACCCGTTAGTAGTAGAAGAAATTGCTAAAGAAATCGCTGAAATTGCCCGCACTACGGATTTGCAGATTGCTATCGTAGTAGGTGGCGGTAACATTTGGCGTGGCCTTGCCGGCAGTGCTAAAGGCATGGATCGTGCTTCTGCTGACTATATGGGCATGATCGCTACTGTTATGAACTCCTTAGCATTACAAGACGCCCTTGAAAATGCCGGAGCGGCTACTCGTGTTCAGACTGCCATTGCTATGCAGGAAGTGGCTGAACCATATATTCGCCGTCGTGCTATCCGTCATTTGGAAAAAGGTCGTATCGTTATTTTTGCCGCCGGAACGGGTAATCCGTATTTCTCCACCGACACTACAGCTGCTTTACGTGCTGCCGAAATCGAAGCCGATGCTATTTTAATGGCTAAGAAGTTTGCGGACGGTGTCTATGATTCGGATCCACGCACCAATCCGGATGCTAAGAAATTTGATGAGCTTACATACATGGACGTAATTAGTCGCGAACTTAAAGTTATGGACGCTACTTCTACGACCTTGTGTAAGGATAATAATATTCCAATCGTAGTGTTCAGCATGGATATTCCTGGCAATATCACACGCGCTGCGAAAGGGGAAGTTGTTGGTACTATTGTAAGAGGTGAAGAATAATGGAAATTCAAGAACTGTTAACCCGTGAAGAAGGCCGTATGGACAAAACCATCGAGGCTTTAAAACATGAGTTTGCTTCCATTCGTACCGGCCGTGCCAGTACAGCCTTATTGGACAAAGTTATGGTTGATTACTATGGCACACCATCGCCAATTAACCAGGTCGCTAATGTAACGGCTCCGGAACCGCGTTTAATTTTGGTTAAACCATGGGAAAAATCCATGATTGGACCAATCGAAAAAGCAGTTTTACAATCCGATTTAGGACTTAACCCAAGCAATGACGGTGAAACTATTCGCTTGGCGATTCCGCAACTTACGGAAGAACGTCGTAAAGAACTCGTTAAAGTAGTAAGCAAAAAAGCGGAAGAAGCTAAAGTTGCCGTTCGCAATATTCGTCGCGATGCCAATGACGCTCTTAAAAAAGAAGAAAAAGCAAAAACTATCACCGAAGATGATGCTAAACAAGGTCAAGAAAAAATCCAAAAATTAACGGATAAAAAAATTAAAGCTATCGATGATTTAAAAGACAAGAAAGAAAAGGACGTATTAGAAGTATAATGAATACGCCGAACTTAATTGTTGGATTACCTTGGCAGCTTGCACAGAAGATGTTGCAGGCTGCCAATATCCCTTTTTCAGTAACTATAGGTGAGAACTACAATAGATTTTTTACTGTTGCTGACAATGATTTTTATGTAGGCCGAGTGACCTATGTAGAGGAAACGGGCACATGGCAAGTTTTGCTATATCGCCCTATGATAGCAAGCGGTTTTGAAAACTGCACTGAGGTACAATATGCTAAAGAATTTACTTCGTAAAAAAGAAGGAACTGCGTCAACGTCAGGCGTTACTCTGGATCCTAACAATATACCTCACCATGTAGCTATTATTATGGATGGCAATGGTCGTTGGGCGAAACGCCGTGGTTTACCGCGTACGATGGGACATCGTGCAGGTGCTGATGTATTAAAGAAGATAGTGATTGCCGCTGATGAAATCGGCATTAAAGCATTAACTGTGTACGGTTTTTCCACTGAAAACTGGAAACGTCCGGCTACAGAAGTGTCTTTATTGATGAGTTTAATTCGTGAATATTTGCTTGGTAATGTACGCGATATGCATGAACATAATGTGCGTATTCGTTTTATCGGCTATATCGGTGGTTTATCCGAAGAATTGCAACAGATTATTGCTGATGCAGAACAATTAACTAAGAATAATACGGGTCTTACCTTACAGTTAGCTATTAACTATGGGGGACGCGATGAAATAGTACGAGCTGTTAAAGCTACGGTAGCTGAAGTGACTGCCGGCACTATGACAATTGAAGATATTAATGAAACATCTTTTGGTGAACATTTATTTACAAAAGAATTCAGTGATGTAGATTTATTGATTCGTCCAAGCAATGACTATCGAATCAGTAATTTCCTATTATGGCAATTGGCGTATGCCGAATTTTGGTTTACCGAAACTCATTGGCCTGATTTTACAGCTCAAACTTTATTAGATGCTGTGTATGCCTACCAGCAACGAGAACGGCGCTTCGGCGGTTTAAAGACGGAGGAATAATATGCTGAAAACTCGTGTGATTACGGCATTGATTGGCCTTGTAATAGCCATTATTGCTATTACGGCAGGCGGTTATATTTTTAATGGCATTATTCTTTTACTGGCCTTATTGGGTTGGCGAGAATATGTGCGCATACTTCGTAATATTAAGATAGTATTGCCGGAACGGTGGGGCTATTTATTTACACTCCTTATGATGGGAGCCATAACTTTTGGTTTATATAAATGGGCAATTATTGCGGGGGCAGCTTCAGTATTGGTAATAGGCTTATTGTATATTTTTGGGCCGGCCAGACTGGATTTATCCGTGATCAGTACGTCCTTGTTAGGGTTCTTTTACATAAATGGTGGCTTTGCTGCCTTCATGGCATTACGTGAAAACTCTCTCTATGATTTATTACCGATTGGCTTGGCTAATGCTCATATAGGTGAACTTGTTATTTGGTTATTGTTACTTACCACCTGGGCCAGTGATACTTTTGCTTATTTTGCGGGCGTTAAATGGGGTAAACGTAAGATTGTACCCAATATCAGCCCTAATAAATCATTGGAAGGGTATGTGGGCGGTTTTATCGGTTGTTTATTAACCGGTATTATTTATGCTGTAATCGTAGGTATTCCGTTCTTCTTAGGTCTTGGCGCCGGCCTTTTAACCGGTATTGCAGCACCTTTGGGCGATTTATTTGAGTCTAAGTTAAAACGCGCTTGTGGTGTTAAGGATTCCGGCGTTTTGTTGCCGGGCCATGGCGGTGTACTCGATCGTTTTGACAGCTTGTTATTTTCAGCGCCAATGGTATTGGTTTACCTTTTGTAATCGCGATATAATAAGTAGAGAACAGTATAACAGCGTTAAGTTAGTAAGACTTAAACAGTTAGTGATACTTAAGTCGTTGGTAATACTTAACCGGTTAGTCATATAAATATAGTAGTAGTACAAAGATAAGCAAAGGAGTTTCTATGAAAACACTGAGTATTCTTGGGAGTACCGGTTCTATCGGCACGCAAACTTTGGATGTGGTACGACAGCATCCCGATTTATTTTCGGTAAAAGGGCTGGTAGCATACCGCAATGTGGATATATTGGAAGCTCAAATTAAGGAATTTCAACCGGAAGTAGCAGGTCTGGTTGATGAAACGGCTTTTTTAGAATTAAAAAAACGCTATCAAGGTCCCACAAAGTTGGTAGGCGGTAAAGACGCATTAATTGTTGCCGCCACCTTGCCGAGTGCTGAACTTGTGGTCACTGCCGTAGTCGGTGCAGCGGGCATCGAGCCGACTGTAGAGGCTATTAAAGCGAAGAAGACCATCGGACTGGCCAATAAAGAAACCTTGGTGGCCGGTGGGCCGCTTATTACGGCGTTATGCAAAGAATATGGTGTTCAATTATTACCGATTGACAGTGAACACAGTGCGATTTTCCAATGCTTGGAAGGCCAGACTCGTGAAAATGTAGATTCTTTGCTCATAACGGCATCGGGTGGACCATTACGTACATGGCCGTCTGAAAAAATTGCAACAGCCACAGCAGCCGATTGTTTGCGTCATCCGACGTGGAATATGGGCAATAAAATTACCATCGATTCGGCCACTTTATTCAATAAAGGGCTTGAAGTGATAGAAGCTCATTGGTTGTTCGGCTTTGATTTTGATCATATTAAAGTGACTGTTCATCCGCAAAGTATAGTTCATTCCATGATCATGATGAAAGACGGTGCTATTTTGGCGCAGTTAGGTAATCCTGATATGCGTGAACCGATTCAGTATGCTTTGACGTATCCCGAACGTAAACCTCTCAAGATGGATACACTTACTTTTGCCGATGCGTTGACATTGGAATTCTTCCCGCCTCGTTATGATGACTTTCCGGCGCTTAACCTCGCCTATGAAGTCGGTCGTGCAGGTGGTTTTAAACCGGCTGTGTTTAATGCAGCCAATGAAATTGCGGTGTATGCGTTCCTTGACGGTAAGTTGAAGTTTGCCGATATTTATAAAACGGTGTTGGCTGTTTTAGAAAAAATGGAAACAGAACCGGACTTTACGTTGGAACATTTACGTGAAATTGATTTATGGGCTCGTGAAACAGCCAAAGCTTTGATTAAATAGGAGAGATTATGTTAACTATTGTTGCCACAATCTTCGTATTTGGCATTATTGTGTTTATTCATGAATTTGGTCATTTTATTACGGCCAAAGCAAGCGGCATGCGAGTTGATGAATTCGCTATCGGTTTTGGTCCGGCTATTGCTAAAAAACGCAAGGGCGAAACATTGTATTCTATCCGAGCCATTCCTCTCGGCGGTTATAATAAAATCGCCGGTATGGATCCGGAAGAGCCGCTCGATGACCGTTCGTTTTTAAATAAACCGGTATGGAAACGTTTTGTCGTTATTGCTGCCGGTGCAGTATTTAACTTCTTATTGGCATTAGTTTTATTTTTTATAGTTTATGTGGCCAATGGCATTCAGACACCTTCTATGGAACCGGTAGTAGGGAACATGATGAATGGCTCACCGGCTATCAATGCTCAGATGGAGCTTAATGACCGTATCGTATCGATTAACGGAAAGCCTGTAAATGAATGGACGGATATTTCAAAAACACTACAGGGAACGGCTAATACGATTGTGCCGATTGTAGTAAACCGTAATGGTGTCAATCAAGAATTGACGGCTATTCCGGAAGCGGTTGGTGATGACGGGCGTGCCGTCATTGGTATTAATCCGGTTATGCACTCCCAGCCGTTAAGTCTTGGTGAGTCTGCTATACAGGCTGTTCATACAACCGGTTTTGTTTTAGTTAGTATGGTGGATGGCATTTGGTCCATGATTACAGGTCATGCCAATGCGGAACTTGCCGGACCTATCGGGGTAGCCCAAATGGCCGGTCAAGTGGCTGAAAGCGGTTTTTGGAACTTGCTTCAATTCACCGCCTTGTTAAGTTTGAATTTAGGCGTCATCAACTTATTGCCGATTCCGGCATTGGATGGTGGTCACCTAATTGTTTTAATCATTGAAGGAATTACGAGACGACGTTTGCCGGCGAAAGCATTGTATTATATACAAATGACGGGGGTTTTCATTTTATTGGCTCTCTTTGTATATGCTACGACTCATGACATTAGCCGTCTGTAATATAGGAGTTACCTATGATTAACAGAAAAGAAACAACTCGAATTAAAGTGGGTAATGTACCAATCGGTCATTTTGCACCGGTTAGTGTTCAATCCATGATAACTACGAATCCGGTAGAAACGGAGAAGGCCATTGCCGAAATTAATCTCCTCGCTGAAGCGGGCTGTGATTTAGTACGCCTCGCTGTGCCTGATATGGCAGCCGCTAAGGCTATCAAAGCTGTTAAAGCGGGTGCTCAAATCCCATTGATTGCGGATATCCATTTTGACTATACCTTGGCGCTTGAAGCTATCGACAGCGGTGTTGACGGCTTGCGTATCAATCCGGGGAATATCGGCGGCATCGACAATGTGGTGGCCGTTATTAAAAAAGCTAAACCAAAACAGATTCCTATTCGTATCGGCGTTAATGCCGGTTCGTTGCCGGCTCACATTTTGGAAGCCTATGGTGGTCATCCTTGTGCGGATGGCATGGTAGAAGCGGCTTTGGAACATGTGCGCATTTTAGAGTCTTTGGATTACCGCGAAATGAAGTTATCCATTAAAGCGACTGATGTGCCGCTCATGATTGAAGCCTATCAGAAGCTATCTGCCAAAGTTCCGTACCCCCTCCATTTAGGCGTTACGGAAGCCGGTACAATTACGCAGGGAACGGTTAAATCTTCCATCGGTATCGGTGCTTTGTTAGCGCAAGGTATCGGTGATACCTTACGAGTTTCCTTGACAGGGGATCCGATTCATGAAGTGGAAGTGGGTAAAACAATTTTAAGCTCCTTGGGCCTTCGTACCTATGGGGCGACCATGATTTCCTGTCCGACTTGTGGACGTTGCCGCGTTGATTTATTCAGCATGGCAGAAACAGTGGAAGCACGCCTTAAGAGTATTAAAGAGCCGATTCGCGTAGCCGTTATGGGCTGTGTGGTAAATGGTCCCGGCGAAGCGCGTGAAGCTGATTTCGGGATTGCCGGCGGTGATGGCCGCGGTATTGTTTTCCGCAAGGGAGAGGTCATTAAAACCGTTGACGAAAGTGAATTAGTGGATGCTTTATTCCATGAAATAGAAATGTATTTAGAGTCAAAAGCAAAGGAGTCGTAATTCAATGTTAGCCAGTAAATTATATGCCCCTACATTACGGGAAACACCTGCCGATGCAGATGTAGTCAGTCAACAGTATATGTTGCGTGCCGGTATGATTCGCAAGATGGCCGGGGGGATTTATTCCTATTTACCGTTAGCTTGGAAAAGTATTCGTAAAATTGAAGCTATTATTCACGAAGAAATGGCCAATATCGGTGCTCAGGAAATTATGATGCCGATTATTCAACCTGCTGAAATTTGGCAGGAGTCGGGCCGTTGGAATGTATATGGTGCGGAAATGATTCGCTTTAACGACCGTCATGATCGCTCCTATTGCTTAGGACCAACTCACGAAGAAATGATTACGACCCTAGTAAAAGATGAAGTAAAATCCTATCGTCAGTTGCCTTTGACTCTATATCAAATTCAAAATAAATATCGTGATGAACGTCGTCCCCGTTACGGTTTAATGCGTAGCCGCGAATTCATCATGAAAGATGCGTACTCTTTCGACCTTGATGAAGCTGGTCTCGATAAATCCTATTGGGATATGTATCATGCTTATGAAAATGTATTCAGCCGTTGTGGTTTATATTTCAAACCGGTAGAAGCCGACTCCGGTGCTATTGGTGGCAGCAATAGTCATGAATTTATGGCGTTAGCCGATTCCGGCGAAGCTGATGTAATTCACTGTGAGAACTGTGATTATGCGGCTAATATTGAAATTGGTAAACCGGGTGTCATGAAACAGACGGAAGAACCTTTATTGGAACTTACGGAAGTAGCTACACCGGATGCTAAAACAATTGAAGCTGTAGCTGAGCAGTTATCATTGCCTTTGGATAAAACCATGAAAGCCGTTGTATTGTCCATTGATGGAGTGGTAGTATTAGCTATGGTTCGCGGTGACCATGAAGTGAATGAAATTGCCGTGCAACACGCTGTTGATGGCGGTATTGAGCCTGAAATGGCCAGCGAAGAAGAACTCTTGGCTGCCGGTTTAACCGGTGGCTTTATCAGTCCGGTAGGCTTAAAACAAACGGAAACATTCAAAATTGTTGTTGATGAATCCGTTATGGAAATGTTTAATGCTTGCGGCGGTGCCAATAAAAAGGATGCTCATTATATTAATATCAACCCAAAACGTGATTTTAATTTGGAAGATATCATTGTAGCGCCAATTCGCTTGATTACCACTGATGATGTATGTCCAAACTGTGGCGGTCACTTAGGTATCGCTAAGGGGATTGAAGTAGGTCAAGTATTCAAACTGGGCACTAAATACAGTGAATCCTTAAACGGTACTTATCTCGATCAGAATGGTCGCCCTAATCCATATATTATGGGGTCCTATGGTATTGGTGTTTCCCGCACTTTAGCCGCGGCAATTGAGCAATTCCATGATGAAAATGGTATTATTTGGCCACGCGCCATTGCTCCATTTGAAGTGGTAGTCGTACCAATTAATGCTAAAGATGATGCACTTATGGAAGCAAGTACTAAGATTTATGATGAACTTAAAGCGGCCGGTGTGGATGTATTGCTTGACGATCGTAAAGATCGTGCCGGTGTTAAGTTTAAAGATGCTGATTTAATTGGTTATCCTTTACGTATTACGGTAAGTAAAAATACCTTGGAATCAGGTGCTGTAGAATTAAAAACTCGTAAAACCGGTGAAGCTGTGGAAGTAGCTATTACTGATGTAAAAACAGCTGTAATCGATACGTTAAATACCTTATAATCTATGGCAGTCGATGGGATTCTATCGACTGCCTTTGCTGTCATTAATTCTGATTCGGTGTCAATTAAGGAGGTAATTATCATGTTAGTAGATTTTCATATGCATAGTACGGCGTCTGACGGTGTAATGCGTCCTTTGGATTTACGGGCGGCTAACAAGGCGGCGGGGATTAAAATGATGTCACTTACCGACCATGATATGATTGATGGTTTTATGACTATGTTGAAAGAGCCTGATTTAGATATTGCCGTTATTCCGGGCTGTGAGTTCAGCTCTACTTACAAAGACAAAGACGTTCATATCCTCGGTTATGCTTTTGACTACACGAATAAAGAATTGAATGATTATCTAACATTCTTCAAAGAATCACGTGAAAATCGTATTTTTAAAATGATTGATTTATTGGTTAAAGACGGTTACGATGTATCGGTAGAAGAATTTAAAGAAACATTTCCTAATGCCAGCTCCTTGGGACGTCCGCTGTTGGCACAACTTTTGATTAACAAAGGCTATTTAAAAACTGTTGATGAAGGGTTTGAAACTTTACTTCGAAGAGGAAGCCCTTACTATGTGCCTAAATTTAAGGCTGATCCGTTAGATGTAATTAATTTAATTCATGATGCCAATGGTTTAGCCGTTATGGCACATCCGAAATTAATTAAAAACGATGACTATGTTCAAGAACTGCTTCAATTACCATTTGATGGTATCGAAGTGTATCATATTATTCATAAAAAAGAAGATGAAGCTCGTTATCGTAAAATGGCTATTCTGCGTAAATTGTTAATTACGGGCGGTTCTGATTTCCACGGCATTGAAACGAAATTACCGAAAGCCATCGGTGATTATTTGATTCAGAGCGAAAGCGTAGCTGACTTTTTACATGTGCTGCAAGCACATTAAGCTAAGTTAACCGCCATTGGCCGTTGGTGAATTTAAAATTCAAAGTGAGAATATAGCAGAATTTTTAAAAGTTTTAGAATCACGTTAAGTATTGAGAAATCGGAGACAGCTATGGAAGTTATTGCTTTTGTAGGCCCAAGCGGTACAGGCAAAAGTCATCGTGCCCTTGTGGTTGCTCATGAAAATAATGCAGAATGCATCATTGATGATGGTATTTTGATTCACAACAATAAAATTGTAGCCGGCTTTTCCGCCAAAAAAGAAGCCAGTCGTCTAAAAGCGGTTCGTCGCGCTATTTTTCAGGACCCGGAACAAATTCGTTCGGTTAAGGAACAATTGGATATAATAAAACCGGCTCGTATTCTTATTTTGGGGACGTCCGAAAACATGGTTAGTAAAATTTCTACCGCCTTAGGTATCGGTAAGCCGTCCCGTTATATTCATATTGAAGACGTGGCATCTACCCGCGAGATTGAAAAAGCGCAAAATGCACGCCTGAAAGAAGGCAAGCATATTATTCCGGTACCGACGATGGAACTGAAACCTCATTTTAAAGGCTATTTGATTGACCCGATTAAATCTATTCTGCGCCGCACTCGTACGAATAAACCGAATGGCACCGGTGCGGAAGATTTTGAAAAATCAGTCATTCGTCCGGTATTCAGTTATTATGGTCGCTTAACTTTTTCAGACCAAGTCATTGAATCATTGATTAAAAACAGTCTCATCAAAGTGCCGGGCATTGCGGGCTGCGAAGATATTAAAATCAAAAAGACGACGAAGGGGACTAATGCGCTGAAACTTGAAATGGGCGTATCTATTTATCGCGGTCGTCCGGTGAAAAAAATAATGAGTGAAATGCACAAAGCTATCAGCAATGAAATTGAATACATTACAGGCATGTCGGTGGAGCGACTGGCCATTGTAGTGGATAATATGGTAGATCCTAAACGAGCCTAATACGTATAAAAGGTTTGAAATAATTTTACTAAATGTATATACGTAGTAAGATAAGTTAAGCAGTATAAGCTGTAAAGCAGTAGAAGAAGTAAGAAGTAAAAAGTAAAGAAATACAAGAAAGACATCTAAGGAGACGATATGAAGCAGTATTATATATTTACCTATGGTTGCCAAATGAACGAAAGTGATTCGGAGCGTTTGGCCCATCAGTTAGAAACAGCCGGTTATACAAATACAGAAAATTTTAAAGAAGCGGATTTGATTATTTTAAATACTTGTTGTGTACGTGAAACGGCAGAACATAAGATTTATGGTCGTATCGGTGAACTCAAGCATTTAAAAGAGAAGAATAAAAATTTAATCATCGCTATTACCGGTTGTATGGCTCAGAAAAACCAGGCGGATATGTTTAAACGAGCACCTCATATCGATATCGTATTGGGGACTCATAACTTGCGTCATATCAATGAAATGGTTGAAGAAGTACAACGCACGCATAAACATCAGATTAATATCGAAATGGATAATTCCGTGCTTCATGAATTGGAAGCGAAACCAATGGGGACATTCTCCGCTTGGGTGCCAATCATGAACGGTTGTAACAAGTTCTGTACCTATTGCATCGTACCTCATGTGCGCGGTCGCGAAATCAGCCGTCCCATCGCAGCGATTGTGGAAGATGTTAAAAAACTCGGCGCCAGCGGTCATAAGGAGATTACCTTGCTTGGCCAAAACGTTAACTCTTACGGCTTAGACTTCAAAGACGGGACGCATTTTGGCGACTTAATCGACGCCCTTGACGGGATTCCGGGGATTGAACGCATTCGGTACATGACGAGTCATCCGCAGGATATGAATAAAGAAATGATTGATGCACTCGGTCGTTCCTCGAACGTAGTTACGCAGCTTCATTTGCCGATTCAATCCGGCTCTAATCGCATTTTGCAGAAGATGAATCGCCGTTATACGGTTGAACATTATAAAGCGTTAATTGATTATTGTCGTGAAAAAATCGACGGTCTTACTTTGACAACAGACTTAATTGTTGGGTTCCCGGGGGAAACGGAAGAAGATTTTCAGGCAACTTTGCAATTATTAAAAGACATTCGCTATGACATGGCCTATACATTTATTTTCTCCAAACGCTCCGGCACGCCGGCAGCTACCATGGAAGACCAAGTTCCTGAAGAAGTAAAACGCGTACGTTTACAAGCTTTGATGGACGTGCAAAATGAAATCTCCTTGGAACTTAATAAGGAAATGGAAGGCAAAACCTATGAAATTATCGTGGAAGGCCCAAGCCGTAACGATGAGGACGTTTGGTTCGGCCGTACGTCCGGCAACAAGATGATTTTATTTCCTAAGGATGAATCCCTAGAGATTGGCCAAACCGTAAATGCGCGTGTTGACCGTGCGCAAACTTGGATTTTATACGGCACTATCATATAATTAAATTCTGACATAAATTATCATTAAATTTTGATATGAATTATCATTAAATTAATCAGACCTAAACAGCTTACTGTGTAAAGTTTTAGGGTCTGATTAATGACTTACTATACAGTGTTTTTAGAAAAGTGGAGGCGTCTATGAGCAAAAAACAAACGCCCATGATGGATCAGTATTTTTCCATAAAAGATAAATACAAAGAAGAGTTGCTGTTTTTCCGTCTCGGTGACTTTTATGAGCTCTTTTATGACGATGCTCTAACAGCCTCGCGAGAACTCAACATTACCCTTACCGGACGTAATTCCGGCGAAGCGGAGAAAGCGCCCATGTGTGGCGTGCCGTATCATGCAGCGGAAAGCTATATTGAAAAGTTAATAAAAAAAGGCTATAAGGTAGCGATTTGCGAGCAGGTGGAAGACCCCAAAGAAGCGAAGGGCATCGTTAAACGCGATGTAATTCGTGTGATTACGCCGGGCACGGTACTTACGGAAAACGGCACGGAAGCGCGTGAAAACAACTTCCTGGCGCTCTTCTACCGCACCGATGAGGCGTTAATTCAGATTTTTTGCGATGTTTCCACCGGTGAAGTGATATGGGATAGAATCAGTCATGGTCAGCGTCAAAACGCCATTCAGGATGCTTTGTCCATGTATCGTCCTTCGGAAATTGTTACCGTCGGCAGCCTGCCTTTGGGCAAAGAGTTACAGGATTTTATCGATGTTCAATTAGACAATGTAGCCTTATCGCCGTTTATGCCGAACTTACCGGTAGCTGATGTGCGCGAGCAGGGCATGATTCACTTTGCCGACGCCGGTTTATTGGAAGAAGATGTATTGGAAGGTTTGGGGTATTTATTGACCTATCTTTCCACCGTAATTAAAACTGATATTTCTCATATCAACTATATCCATCCGCTCCATATCGGCGATCGTATGGTGCTTGATACATCGAGCCTTCGTCATTTGGAAGTAACTCATAATCTTCGCGATGGCGGTGTTAAAGGTACCCTCTTACAGGTATTAGATAAAACCTTGACGCCGATGGGCGCTCGTCTTTTGAAACAATGGGTGGAAAGTCCGCTCATGGATATTCATCATATCGAACGACGTCAGCGTGCCATTACGGAATTGATTGCTAAACCTACGGAACAGGGACGCTTACGGGAATTGTTAAAACTGATTTTTGACTTTGAACGTATTTTGGCTCGTGTAGAGACCGGCTCCGTATCACCCCGTGATTTCACATCACTTCGTGAATCACTCCGTATTTTGCCTGACTTAGTACATATTGCCGGTGCTTTTGAAAGCACTTTACTGCAAGAAGTGGTGAGCCAGATAGACTGTCATGCCGATGTGTATGATTTATTAAATCGTGCTATTGCGGAACAACCGGCCCTTACTTTAAAAGACGGTCGCGTTATTCGCGATGGTTTTAATCAGGAATTGGATGATCTTCGCTCTATGGCGACAAATAGTCAGGAATGGCTACATCGCTTGGAAGAAGAAGCCCGTTCCAAAACCGGCATCCGCCTAAAAACCGGCTACAATAAAGTGTTTGGCTATTATTTTGAAGTATCTCATGCTAATGCAGCCGATGTACCGGATTATTTTATTCGTAAACAAACGTTGGCCAATGCGGAACGCTATATCACACCGGAACTTAAAGAGTTTGAAGTTAATATATTAAGCGCTAAGGACAAGATTATTTCCTTAGAGCAAAAGCTATATCAAGAACTTCGTGAAGCCGTTAAAGAAGCGGTAAAACCGATTCAGGCAACGGCTAGGGCTCTAGCTAATCTTGATGTTTTATCCAGTCTGGCTCAAGTGGCTTATGAAGAGAATTACATTTGCCCGACTATGACCATGAACGGCCAAATCACAATTCGTGACGGTCGTCATCCGGTTATTGAAAAATACTTGAAACGGGAAGTGTTTGTGCCGAATGATGTAACGCTAAATCACAGCGGCGAAGAATTCTTGCTCATTACAGGGCCTAACATGGCCGGTAAGTCCACGTATATGCGCCAGGTGGCGGTACTCATGATTATGGCGCAAATCGGTTCTTTCATTCCCGCTCGTGAAGCCGTTATTTCACCGGTTGATCGTATTTTTACCCGTGTGGGTGCCAGCGATGATATATCTACCGGTCAAAGTACATTCATGGTAGAAATGAAGGAAGTTGCGTATATTCTTAACAATGCAACATCCAATAGTTTGCTCATTCTTGATGAAATCGGTCGCGGTACCAGTATCTTTGACGGTCTCAGCATTGCGCAAGCCGTGGTGGAACATATTTGTAAACATATTCACGGTAAAACCTTGTTTGCAACGCACTATCATGAGCTTATTTGTTTGGAAGAACAGTATGAAAAACTTAAAAACTATACGGTAGCCGTTAAAGAAAAGGAGAAAGATGTTGTCTTCCTCCGTCGTATTGTACGGGGCGGTGCGGACCGCAGCTACGGTATTCATGTTGCCAAATTGGCAGGTCTGCCAAATTCCGTATTAAAACGGGCAGAAGTTATATTAGCTGCCTTAGAAGGCTCGGCCGTTGAAGAAGCCGCCACATCACGTGGTAACAGCGGTGCCGTGCGGGAAGCTCGCATGAGTACTTCCGGTGGTTCGCAAGAGGCTATGCCGTTGAACGGTGCAGGCGCTTCGGCTAACGCCGGTGCTGATAGTTTCGTCAATGAAAGTGGCAAGGGGAATGGAGCTAATGATACAACCTTTGCCATGCCGACTAATGCCAATTTATTCACTACGTCCGTATTGGATGATTTACTGGCGGTCGACGTAATGAGTTTGACGCCGATTGAAGCACTTAACGTACTCTATAAATTACAGGAAGAGGCCCGCAAGGGAGGTGGCCGTTAATGGCTCTGATTCATGTTCTTGATGAAGTTACAATCAACAAAATAGCGGCCGGAGAAGTAGTTGAAAGACCGGCTTCAGTTATTAAAGAGTTATTGGAAAACTCCCTCGATGCCGGCGCCACTTCCATTGAAGTCGAAATCGCCAACGGCGGGACTACGTATATGCGTGTTACCGATAACGGTTCAGGCATGACCGAAGAAGATGCGCGCTTGGCGGTTTTACGTCATGCTACCAGCAAGATTCGTTCGGTGGATGATTTATTTGATATTGCGTCCTTAGGCTTTCGCGGTGAAGCCTTGGCCAGTATTGCCTCCGTGTCACATTTCAGTTTAATCACCCGTAAAGTTGATCAGGAATTGGGCACACGCATCCTGATTGATGGCGGTAAATTTACCGATTGCCTGCCTTTTGGAGCGCAACCGGGCACGACCATTGAAGTGCGTGATTTATTTTACAATACACCGGCACGTCGTAAGTTTTTAAAAACGGAGCGTACGGAAGCGGCTAAGATTCAGGATATCGTCGGCAAATTGGCCCTTAGCAATCCCCATGTGGCCTTTAAATTGATTAATAATGATACTGTGAGTATCGTCGTGCCGGGGAATGGTAATCTCGTCGATACAGTATCCGCTTTATACGGTTATAAAGTGAGTGATGATATTTTCCCCATTGCTTATGAATCGGAAGGCATTACGATTCATGGTGTGGTAAGTAAGCCGACCTTATTAAAAAGTAGTCGTATTTGGCAGACTGTAGTGGTTAATAATCGTGTTATCGGCGATAAAGCCATCACGAAAGCCATCGACAATGCGTATCATGCGTTGTTACCAAAGGGCGGCTATCCTTTGGTGTTGCTAACGATTACGGTACCACCGGGCACTGTTGATATTAATGTGCATCCGCGTAAGAGCGAAGTTAAATTCGAAGATGATAAGCCTGTATTTAAGGCCGTGTATCATGCGATTTTGCAAGCTTTACAAAATCCGATGCAGCAGATGGCCGGCCGTGATAATTCCGGCATGGACGGTTTAGAAGGTTTTGGTGGCGGCGATGACAGTATTACTACCGCCGTTAATTATGAAAAAGCCTTTACCAATCATGATTTGGCAAAAATCAATGATATTGACATCACTTCCGATGGTGGTTCGGCCATTAATCTTGAGTTTGATACGGTCGGTTTTAATGATGCCACAGCTAATCGAAGTAGTACCGGTCAAATAGGTAGTGTCAATTCCACCGGTTCGGCAGCTTATCCGTTCGCGGAAGTTTCTCAGCAGGCTCGTGAAAAAACAAATGAATTTGTGAATCGAATTCGCCGTGAAGGTTTTGAAGCGCCAACGCGGGCGACCTATGAACAAAGTTCTTGGATTGAGTCGGGCGATTTTAACGATGCTGTTGTGCCAAAAAGCTATACGGAAGAAGATAAAGAGAAATTCCGGCAGTTAGCTTCATCCCTACGGGGAAACGCCGGCTATGGTTCCGATGGCACAGGCGGTTACGGCGCTAATGGTGGCGTCGGTTATGCGTCCGATGGTGCAGTCGGATCGGGTTCCAATGATTCCGGTACAGCAGAAATGCCTTCAGGGGTAGATACTGCACTTGGAAGTACAGCAAATGGCAATAGTTTCAACGTCAATACGACCGGGCTCTTGCCATTGGGTCAGGTTGCGGCTTGTTATATTTTGGCAAAAAAAGGCGATAATCTGTATATCATTGACCAACATGCGGCGCATGAACGGATTCGTTATGACCAACTTTGTAAATCCGCTGAGGCTATTCCGATGCAGGAACTTTTGATTCCACAATATATTGAAGCCAATGAGGAAGAGTTAATTATTGCGGAAGAACAAAATAACACCCTTCTTAACTTAGGTTTCCAAGTTGTGCAAGGCGGACCTACTCAGTTAAAAATTGAAGGACTGCCTATCGATCTGGTGGAAAGCAAGGGCGAAGAAATCTTGCGCTATGTTTTTTCATTGTTAAAAGATTATCAGACGCCCACAAAAGCGCAACTTCGTCATGAAATGCTCGCTTATGCATCGTGCCGGGGGGCTATCAAAGCGGGTCATACCTTGAATACCTATCAGATGTCCGTTTTGATTGAGGAATTATTCCATACGGATAAACCGTATGTTTGCCCGCACGGTCGTCCGACGATTATAAAATTTACGCCGGAAGAATTGGGCAAATTATTCTTACGGAGTTAATGATGATTAGTGAAACATTGAATTGCGGAGCCATTGTGACGACGTCGCAAAAAGGTAAGGGTGATTTGATTCCCCGAGCTAAAGGGGCCGCCAAACTGCTTAGGATTCCTTATGTAGAGCGGAAGCGCTTGTCCTTGGCTAATTTACAAGCTAATCATAAAAATAAAGATATTTTAATCTTCAGTCAAAAGGGGCCGCAGCTTTTTACGGGCGAAGGTAAGGCTCATGAATTCCACCTATCTATGGCGCAACTTCGCCTCATCGCTTATGACAGAGGCGAAACCGATCATTTGGTGGAAGCTCTCGGCCCCGAAGCGATATCATCGTTTTTAGATTGTACGGCCGGTCTTGGCAGTGATAGTTTGGTGGTAGCCTATGCTAAACGGTCATGTAAAAAGATGGTAGCGCTTGAAGGTAATCCTTTACTGGCGTATATTACAAATTACGGCTTACGTCATTTTGTCCACGAAAATGACACTGTAACGGCAGCGCTGCGGCGTATTCAAGTTTGCGCCGTGCGATTTGAAACCTTTTTACAAAGGGCCAAAGACGATAGCTTTGATGTTGTCTATTTTGATCCTATGTTTGAAGTGCCCGTTACGGAAAGCCCACAGTTTTTAAGCTTGCGCGGCCATTTAGTGGAAAGCGTTTTTACCGAAGCAATATTACGCGAAGCGAAACGTGTAGCCAAAGAAAGAGTTATTGTAAAAGAACGACCATTCAGTTCGATTTTTCAAACTATGGAGCCTGATGAACTGTTAGGCGGTAAATATAGCCGCGTAGCCTATGGCGTCTATAAAGTAAAAGGGTAGCCGTGATTCGGTTTATATAATAAAACAGCTTGAATCTTACAAGATGGCTTACCAATAGTTTTCATAGGAAGGAGGTATCGTATGGAACAATTGATTACTATTTTAGGGCCTACGGCTGTGGGCAAAACCGATTTAACGTTGCGACTCGCAGAGAAACTTAATGGAATAGTTATTTCCGGCGATGCCTACCAAATTTATAAAGGCCTTGATATTGGTACAGCGAAACCGTCTCGTGAAGAACTCGAAGCGGTGCCGCATCGTTTGATTGATATTCGGTCTGCCGATGAATCGTATAGTGCCGCCGATTTTCAGGAAGAAGCACGTCGGGAAATTACAAAAGCTCATACAGAAGGCCATATGCCGATTCTGTCAGGTGGTACTGGTTTTTATGTACAATCCTTGTTGGAAGGCTTTGATTTTTCAGTGGAAGGACCGAATCCAGGCATTCGTGAACGGCTCGATGAATTATGGCAAACAAAGGGCGATGAAGGTCTTTTGGTCTATGCCGAAGAATTAGCCAAAAAAGGCGGTATTGAGCTTCGCTTCACCGATAAACACCGCTTATTCCGTGCCATTGAATTGATGGAGCAGGGTAACTATGAGGCCTTGACTAATCAGACGAAAGCAGGCTTATCCTTTGAAGGTCCGGTTATCGGTTTGCGCCGTAATCGTGAGGAACTGTATGAACGAATTAATTTACGGGTCAACATCATGGTAGAGCAGGGCCTTTTTGAAGAAGTGGAAAGGCTCGTGGCGGCCGGTGTATCGCCTGATTGTCAGGCGTTTAAAGGCATCGGCTACAAAGAAGTGGTGGCATATTTTAACGGTGAATGCACCAAAGACGAAGCCATCGCTGCCATACAGCAAAATACGCGCCGTTTTGCCAAACGTCAAATTACTTGGTATAAACGTATGCCTTATATAGTTTGGATTGATTGCGATAATGGTCGCAGCGGTGATTCGATTTTTGAAGAAGCGATGAGTTTAATTCAAAAATCGGGCATCATAGTATAAGTTGAATTTAATTTTTAAGTTAGGATGTTTTGAGATAATGAATTTAGATAGTATACGGGACGAAGCTTTGCGTATGGCAGAGCCTCAATTTAAACAGTTTGAACCAATTGCCTTGCACAATACTAAGAAGGTGTTGGAAGCCTTTAAAGAATGTCAGCTCAGTGATTATCACTTCAACGGCTCCAGCGGTTACGGTTATAATGACAGTGGTCGTGAAAAGTTGGACGAAGTGTTCGCACATGTGTTTAAAGCGGAAAAGGCCTTAGTACGTGCCCATTTCGTGTCGGGCACGCATGCTTTGGCAACGACGTTAATCGCATTGCTCGGCAGCGGTAAGCAAGGTAAAGAGTTTGTGTATGCTGTAGGCGCCCCGTATGATACGATGCAGTCTGTCATCGGTGTACCCCATCCTGTGCGCAATTCTTTAGTGGAACGGGGCTTTATTTATAAAGAAGTACCGCTAAAAGACAATACCTATGATTTGGACGGTATTGCCGAAGCCGTAACCGAAAATACCCGGGTAGTCGTAATTCAACGCTCGCGCGGTTACAGTACCCGTGAACCACTTTCCGTTACGGATATTGAAAAAATCTGTAAAGTAGTTAAAGCCAAGAATCCCGAAACAATTTGTTTCGTAGATAATTGTTATGGCGAATTTACCGAAATGTCGGAACCGCTTGAACACGGTGCCGATATCATGGCCGGTTCTCTAATTAAAAATGCCGGCGGCGGTATTGCTCCGACCGGTGGTTATGTAGCCGGTAAAGAATCGTTGGTTGAAGACGTGGCTTATGAATTGACCGCACCGGGCTTAGGTGACCACATGGGTTCCTATTCGCCGGGCTATCGCTTGTTCTTCCAAGGCTTATTCTTGGCACCTCATGTTGTGTTGCAGGCCTTGAAGGGGGCTGTATATACAGCAGCGGTGGGTACACTTCTTGGCTATGAAGTATTCCCTAAAGTGGATTCCCCTCGATTTGATTTAATTCAGGCAATTAATTTGCATAATGCGGATGAAATGGAGCAATTCTGCCGCGGTATGCAAGCTTACTCGCCGGTAGATGCTCATGTGCGTCCCGTACCGGGTGATATGCCGGGCTATACGGATCAAATTATCATGGCCGGCGGCACCTTTGTACAGGGTTCATCCATCGAACTCAGTGCGGACGGTCCGGTTCGTCCACCGTATACTATCTTCATGCAGGGCGGCCTTGTATTTGAACATTCAATGCTCGGTATTTTGGGCGCTGCGGAAGAAATCTTAGCTAATCGTAAAGCCGAGTAAGCTTTCAGAGCCTGTGAGGGTTATCCTTAAGTTTTAGTATAATTGTAAATTTAAGACGTAAAATAAGGCGTAATATAGGATGTAATGTGATTCCAAAAATCATAAGATTAAGATATCTCTATATATTACGCCTGTTTTATGGTATACTAACTGTTGCTTTAGTATAGTGATACTGCTAATTTTTATAATTGTGAGCTTCGGTTTTTATATGAATTAGCAATCATTTTAAAGCATTTGTGTATTATATATTTTTATTGTCGGTATATACATATTCGGACTTTCACTCTGTATGATGTATTATTGAGTTTACCAGGTCAAGCGACCACAGAAGGAGAAAGCATGGAAAACGTTGTAGCAGTTGCAATGAGTGGGGGCGTAGACAGCTCCTTAACAGCGTCGATGCTGTTAGAACAAGGGTATAAGGTATTTGGGATTACCTTGCGTTTATGGGTAAGTGACACGGATCCTGATGATGTGCCACTCGCCGTAACGGACGCTAAGAAAATGTGTGATTTTCTTGGCATTGAGCATCATGTAGTCGATGCTCGAGATGTTTTTTACGATAATGTCGTAGATTATTTTGTTAATGAGTATGCCGCCGGGCGCACACCGAATCCTTGTGTATTCTGTAATAAAAATATAAAATTTGATTTGTTATTAAATCGTGCTCTTGAATTGGGCGCATCCCATATGGTAACCGGTCACTATGCACAAGTGCGTTATAATGAAGCAACGAAGCTCTATGAACTTCACAAAGGTGCGGATCCGTCCAAGGATCAGAGTTATGTATTGTATACCTTAAATCAGCACATTTTGAGCCATTTGATGTTCCCATTAGGTGCGCAGAAGAAGACATTGACTCGCGCCATGGCTAATGACCGTGATTTACCGGTAGCGAATAAGCCGGACAGCGAAGATATTTGTTTCTTGCCTAACCATAATTATCAGGGCTTTATTCAGAAGCAGTTATCTGAACCTGCTAAATCGGGCAATATTGTTCATGAAAATGGTGAGATTTTAGGCCGTCACAACGGTTTATTCAACTATACCATCGGCCAGCGTAAAGGTCTCGGTGTTGCCTATAAATATCCGCTTTATGTAGTTCGTCTTGATGGTGAAAAGAATGAAGTCATTGTAGGACCGGACGAAAGTTTGTTTACAAACCGTATGATTTGTAAACATTACAATTTCTTATCCGGCACGATTCCTCAGGAATTACATGCATCCGGTAAGATTCGCTATGCAGCCGAACCTTCGCCATGTGTAGCCCGTATTCTTGATGATGAAACAATGGAAGTTATTTTTGAAAAGCCGCAACGCGCGATCACACCGGGCCAATCGGTAGCCTTCTATGAAGGAACTCAATTACTTGGCGGCGGTGTTATTGAAACTGTTTGCTAGTTTAAGCTAAAGCGGTAACTTAAGAAGCTGCTAACTAGTCAAAAAGCCTGTAACCGAGAGGGGTTACAGGCTTTCTCATTGCACTAATAGACGATATGCCATAGTAATGTTATAATATTATGATAGATTATATTATATGTATATAGTAAGCACACTTAAACTAGAATTATTCAATAATTTTAGTTCTTTTATATTGGTTTAGATTTATTGATTGCTCAACCGTTGCTCATCCTAAATTATTGAGAATGACGTGGTTAAGCTAACTATGAGGAGAATGGAACATGGTAACTGAACATATTCGCAATTTCTGCATTATTGCCCATATAGACCACGGGAAATCCACCTTGGCTGACCGTTTAATAGAAGCAACGGGAACGCTCACAAAGCGTGAAATGGAAGCTCAGGTGCTTGACTCCATGGACTTGGAAAGAGAACGTGGGATTACAATCAAAGCGCAATCCGTTCGTTTATTGCATACAGCTAAAGACGGCAAGCAGTACACCTTAAATTTAATTGACACTCCGGGTCATGTTGACTTCAGCTATGAAGTATCCCGTTCCTTGGCTGCCTGTGAAGGGGCTTTGCTTGTTGTGGATGCCGCGCAAGGCGTAGAAGCGCAAACCTTGGCTAATGTATATTTGGCATTGGAACATGACTTGGAAATTATTCCGGTTATTAACAAAATCGACTTACCGAGTGCCGACGTAGATCGAGTAAAAAAAGAAATTGAAGATATTATCGGTCTCGATGCATCCGATGCTATTTTGGCCAGTGCCAAGTCCGGTATTGGTATTCAAGATATCTTGGAAGCCATCGTAGAACGCATTCCGGCTCCGGAAGATAAATCCGATCAGCCGACCAGAGCCCTTATTTTTGACTCCCGCTTTGACTCTTACAAAGGTGCTATTGCCTATGTACGAGTTAAAGAAGGGTCCCTCAAAAAACGTGACATTATTCGCATGATGCACGATCAAAAAGACTTTGAAGTGACTGAACTCGGTGTTTTCACACCGAACTTGTTGCCGGTGGATGAATTAACTTGTGGCAGCGTAGGTTGCGTGGCCGCAAGCATTAAGAACGTAGGCGATTGTCATGTAGGCGATACCATTACGAAAGCGGATGATCCGGCGGCGGAACCGTTACCGGGCTATCGTAAAGCCGTATCCATGGTGTATTGTGGTCTCTATCCGACTGACAGTAAAGATTATGACAACCTCCGTGATGCCCTTGAAAAGCTGAATTTGAACGACGCGGCTCTCGAGTACGAACCGGAAACATCTATTGCCTTGGGCTTCGGTTTCCGTTGCGGCTTCCTCGGCCTCTTGCACATGGACGTTATTCAGGAACGTTTGGAACGGGAATACAATTTAACGTTAATTACGACGGCACCGAGCGTAAACTACAAAGTGCATAAAACAAACGGTGAGATTTTGGAAATCGACAATCCGTCCAAATTGCCGCCACCAACAGAAATTGACTTTATCGAAGAACCGTATGTTAAGGCTACGACCATCGTACCTAAGGACTTCGTCGGGGCCATTATGGAATTGTCCCAGGATAAACGCGGTGAATACCAATCCATGGAATATTTGGATGAAACTCGTGTTTCTATCGTATATCATTTGCCATTGGGCGAAATCATTTACGATTACTTCGATAAATTGAAATCCGCCACTAAGGGTTATGCATCCTTAGACTATGAACTCATCGGTTATCAGGCATCTCCGATGGTTAAAATGGATATTCTCTTGAATGGTGAACCGGTGGATGCGTTGAGTATCATCGTTCATAAAGATAGAGCGGCTACCCGCGGTCGTGCGTTGGCTGAAAAGCTTAAAGAATTGATTCCGCGTCAAATGTTTGAAATTCCGATTCAGGCAGCTGTCGGTAATAAAATCGTAGCTCGTGAAACGGTTAAAGCATGGCGTAAAGACGTTTTGGCTAAATGTTACGGCGGTGATATCAGTCGTAAACGTAAATTGTTGGAAAAACAAAAAGAAGGTAAGAAGCGTATGAAGGCAGTAGGTAGCGTAGAAATTCCGCAGGAAGCGTTCATGGCTATTCTTAAAGTTGATGACAAGTAAGGCAGTAAATGAGTTGGCAAGCCTAGATGGATTTTTAAGAATACAGGTTATACTGACTCTGCTGTTTGACTGATTTATATTAAAAAGATAAAGGAGATTGTGTATGGATTCCACATTCACACCCTCTTTTGCGACGTCTCGGGATATGGGGGTGTACCTTCATATCCCGTTTTGTCGTAAAAAATGTTCCTATTGTGACTTTGCCTCTTACGAAGGGTTAGAGGCGTATTACGATGATTATGTTGATGCCTTGTGCGATGAAATTAAACTATGGGCTTCGACGTATCCGGAAAGTGCCAAGATACCGGTGAATACCATCTACTTCGGTGGGGGTACGCCTACACAGTTATCCCTCAGTCAATTGGAGCAGATTTTAAATACCCTATATACCTATTATCCTTGTGATTCGGTGCGCGAATTATCCATGGAAGCTAATCCCGGTGAAATCGACATTGAATATTTAAAAGGGCTGAAATCTTTAGGCGTTACTCGTCTGAGCTACGGCGTACAGACCTTTGACGATAATTTGTTGCAGCTACTGAGACGTGGTCATAATGCGCATATGGCCAAACAAGCGATTACCGATGCACTGTCGGTAGGTTTTCAGTCGGTAAGCGGTGATTTGATTTATGCCTTACCGGGACAGACGTTAAAAGACATAAAGACCAATGTAGCAACATTGCTTAATTTAGGTGTCAGTCATATATCTATTTACGGCTTACAGTTGGAAGAGGGGACCAACCTTCATAAACAGGTGGAACTTGGTCAGCTCGATTTGCCATCGGATGATGAAAATGAAGCTATGTACGATTGTATGCTTGATGAATTGAAGGTTCATGGCTTCGAACGGTATGAAATTTCCAATTTTACCAACAATGGATCTTATAGCTATCATAATCTACGCTATTGGCAGTATAAAGAGTACTTGGCTTTTGGTGCCGGTGCCTATTCTTTTTATAAAGATGTACGGCGCAATAATGAACCGTATGTGGTGCCTTATATTAATCGGCTGCGCCAGAATTTATTGCCCATTGTATTCGAAGCGACTATCAGTGAAAACCGTGCGGTAGAGGACTTTTGTTTCTTAGCATTGCGGACCAAGTGGGGCCTTTCTGAAAAAGCTTTTAAAGAACGATTTAATGAGTCTGTTCAAGATATTTTCGGCGATGAAATAGCGCACTTAATAAAGCAAAGGTTATTGGTAGAAACCGAAGAAGGCTGGCGACTCACGCGTGACGGCGCTAAACACGGTAATTATGTGTTCAGTCAATTTATACGCTAAGTAAAAGGTGTAAAGGCTCTTAGAAGTTTTACGAAACTCAAGACTTTTAAGAGTCTTACATTCAGTATATGATTCTTAAATTGCAATATGAAATTTAAAATTTATATTGACAAACAGGTGAGAGTTTTAGTATTATGTAATCTGTAATGCACGGGGGTATAGCTCAGCTGGGAGAGCGCTTGAATGGCATTCAAGAGGTCAGCGGTTCGATCCCGCTTATCTCCACCACATTAGAAACCGCACAGAGGTGCGGTTTTTTTATTGTACGCCGAATAGGCATGACAAAACCCCCAGTTAAACTGGGGGTCGGTAAAAAATTCTGGCCTATAGGACATTTTGAGTTGGTTTTTAGACCGATGAGACTAGTATTTATCTAGTCTCATCGGTCTTTTAAATTTTTTATTAGATTTTAAAGGGTGGACAAAATGAGTTGGTAAAAAGTCTGAAACCCCTTGCTATATAAGGGTTAAATAAGGTTATATCTTTCTAGAAAATATATTTTTTAGGAGGTATTACTTTATGAAAAAAATTAGATGTCCTTATTGTGGTTTTGACTGTATAAAGTATGGAAAAACTCGAATAGGTAGGCAGCGATGG